>PVMK01117372.1_pt1 | contig 21007 bp, 16 predicted proteins | sample 1853481 | NCBI WGS metagenome assembly PVMK01 (sample SAMN08533507, study PRJNA380276) | Marine sediment metagenome, whole genome shotgun sequencing project.
ACGGCGGTCGCATCGACGCCGAACTCAAACGACCCATTGGTAAAGCTGTCGTAGGCATTCTTATTCTGGAACACGATCAATTCGCTGTAGGCCTGGCCACCGAGTTGAAAGCCAATAGTCACCTGGCCCATCGAAGTCTTTCCAGTCTTGGCACCACCGCGGAATACGCAACCAGTCCCATAAGCGCCACCGATTCCGATGCCGCCTTTGCCAATTGTCGGAAATACCGCGTAGCCATAAGCGTCTGCAAGGAAAACCGACGTATTACCGAGGCCGCGAAATGTTTCGAGCGTCGCCTGGCAGTCTTCGTAATTTGCATCAGCCCAGCTGGGTGCTGCCGCCATTAGTGCTAAAACCAGCAGAGGAAAACGAATCGTCATGGCTCCTGACTCCCTGGGCTTGTTATCCCTGACCGCTAAACGAAAAATTCCGGCCGCAGCATAACCCGTAGCTTGCACGCCAACCAAGTGCGGCCAGTCACACCGCCCGCAGATACCACTCGTAGTCACGCTCGCTAATCTCCGAGTGAAAACGATCACACTCTTCGCGCCGACATTTGCCGAAGACCTCGTGATATGTCTTGCCGATATACTCCGGCAGCACCGTCCCTGCCGCGAACGCGTCCAACGCCAGCTCCCAGCGCACGGGCAACGCTACCTCATCATCGACCTCCTGGCCGGCCTGAACCATGACCCCGGGATCGCACTTGTTGACGATACCGTGATGAATGCCTGCCAGCACCGCGGCCATCACGAGATAAGGATTCGCGTCGGCGCCGGCGACCCGGTGCTCGACACGTGTGTTTTCCGGCGACGATAAGGGAATTCGCATCGCAAGATCACGGTGATTTGGTCCCCAATTGGGTGCACATGGAACATAGGAGTTGCGGCCATAACGCCGGTACGAATTCGCATTCGGCGCAAAAATCGCCATGCTCTCCGCCATGATGTCAGCCATACCGCCAATTGCGTTGCGCAGCGTGTCGGAAAACTCGCCGTCGACGGAGCTGCCCGCGAAGACGTTGTTGCCTTTCTTGTCGAGCAAGCTGATATGAATATGCAGCCCGCAGCCCGCGAAATCCGCGAACGGCTTCGCCATAAAACTGGCCGCAAGTTCGTGTTGTTGCGCCACGGCTTTGACGGCGCGCTTCAGTAGTATCGCGTGATCACAGGCAAGAACGGCATCGTCGACATGCTTCAAGTTCACCTCGAACTGCCCGGGCGCATATTCTGCAAGCGCGGTACCGGCAGGAATATTCTGCTGCTGGCAAACGGCGTCGAGGTCGGCCAGGAACGGATCGATCATCGCAAGGTCGTCGAGCGTTGAGAACTGCAGACCATCCTGGCGCAGGTCCGAACCCGGCAATTTGCCCACCTTGGGCAGGAACTTCTCGCCATCGTGTTCGAGCAGGTAAAACTCGAGCTCGGTCGCTACGACCGGTTGCAGACCCATCTTTGTAAGCGGCTCGATCGTGGAATCAAGCACCGTACGGGGATCGGCGAAATACGGGCTGCCGTCAGTGTTCTCCAGATGCAGCAGAACCTGGGCAGTCGATTGCAGCGCCCATGGCACGGGTGACAGCGAACCTTCAACTGCATGAGCAATAACGTCCGGATCGCCATCGCGGTTGCCATAGTAAATACTGTCGAATGCCTGACCTTTCGTGTCCATGATGACCGCGCTGGCACAATAGTTCACACCCTCTCCGAAGACCTTCTCGAACTCGTCCGTACTCAAACGCTTGCCCCGAAGGATTCCGTTCATATCGGGCTGCAGTAGCTCCAGAAGTCTCGTGTCCGGATACTTTTTCAGAAAATTCTGCAATTCCTTGCTGGATTTTTCACGCGCCATGCTGTCTTCTTCACTCAAGTCGTATCCGATCCCCGGGCGAGCCTGGCATCCCGCCACGCGATTGCCGCCTTTGTGCCTTTCGTCCTCAGAATCTCATTGAACTCGCGGGATTCGTCGGTCTCCGTTGACTCGATCTCGATATCCAGTTCCAGCGCGTGCAGTAGAGCGTCGCGCATACCGGCTATATCATAAGTCCTGTTGATCGCCTGTTTCGTCATCCTGACGGCAAGTGAATCATTCTTTGCGATGTCGAACGCGACGGAGCGCGCTTCTTCCAACAACCGATCGTCAGCGACAACTCGGTTGACCAGGCCATACTGCAGCGCCTGTTGAGCGGTGACTTTATCGTCGCCAGTCAGCAGAAGTTCTTTCGCTCGCTTCGGACCGATAAACCACGGCAACACCAGCGCTACGATGCCGCTGCCGAACTTGACTTCCGGAGCACCGAAGCGACAGTTTTCGGCCGAGATCGTGATATCGCAGGCAACCGCCATTTCCATCGCGCTGCCGAGACAATATTTATGAACCGCCGCAATCGTCGGTTTGGGGCAATCCCAGAAGCGCATGATGATATTGAAGTCGTCAGTCAGTTCGCGGCGTAGCGCGCCGATGTCCGTTTCAGATTCATCTGCATCCATGTCCAGGTCGAAACCGGCCGAGAATGCGCGGCCGGCGCCGGCCAGGATGATGGCCTTTATCTGATCATCAGCTTCCGCCTGGTCCAGTGCCGCATCCAGTTCTGCAACCATTGCCGCGTTGATCGCGTTGAGCTTATCGGGACGATTCAGCGTAACCGTCGCCAACGGGCCATCAGTTTCGTAAAAGATCGTGTCGAACGGCATCCGCTATTAACCCTGGTCTGTTTGGCTCACCGATTCAACTTTGGGACGCTAGCTGTATCCACGCCGACTTCATCTGCGTGTAGCTTTTGAGGCTTTCCATACAATTGTCCCGGGCCTGCCCCGACTGTTTGTAGCCGCCAAATGGCTGCGTCATGTCGCCACCTTCATAGCAATTGACCCAGACCATGCCGGACTCAATGCCTTTGATCAGGCGAAAGGCCTTGTCGATATCCTTGGTCCACACGCCCGCGGCTAACCCGTAGATTGTGTCATTGGCGATCGCGATCGCTTCGTCGACGCCGTCGAACGGGATCACGCTCGCAACAGGACCGAAGATCTCGTTTTTCGCGATCGTCATGTCGTTCGTCACATCGGAGAACAAGGTCGGGCTGACATAGGCACCGCCGTCCAGCCCCTCGGGCACGCCGCCACCGAAGTGCAGTTTTGCCCCCTCTTGTTTCCCGCTTTCGATGAATCCAAGCACGCGCTGCTGTGCCTCGCGTGTCACCAGCGGCCCCATGCTTGTCTCCGGGTCCAGAGGCGGACCAGGCTCGTAGGCATGCTGTCCCTCGGCAATGAACTGCTCGATGAACCGGTCGTAGATCGAGCGATCGACCAGCAAACGTGAACCCGCACTGCAGACTTCGCCCTGATTCGAGAAGATACCGTCATATGCTGCCGACACCGCCGCATCCATATCAGGTGCGTCCGCCATGAATACCTGCGGAGACTTGCCACCACACTCCAGCGCGACGCGCTTCATGTTGGACTGACCGGCGTACTGCAGCATCAGCTTGCCGACCTCGGACGATCCGGTAAAGGTGATTTTCGCCACGTCGTCGTGGAGCGCGAGTGCCTTTCCTGCGACCTCCCCGATACCATTAACGACATTGAACACGCCGGGAGGCCCACCAGCTGCGACGAATAACTCGGCAAGGCGCAGACAACTCATCGGCGCCTGCTCGGCCGGTTTCAGCACTACCGTGTTGCCGGCGGCCAGCGCCGGTGCGATCTTCCACGTGGCCATCAGTAGCGGGTAGTTCCACGGCGAAATTGCGCCGACGACACCCAGCGGTTCACGCAAAACCATATGCATAACATCGTCTGCGGTGTTCGTGACCGAACCTTCGATCTTGTCGATGCCCTCGCCCATGAATCGAATCGTCTCGATCACCGCCGGGATGTCCTCCGAAATGACAACGCCGATCGGTTTACCCATGTCCAGCGTTTCGAGCACGGCGAGTTCGTCGGCATTCTCGTCTACGAGGTCCGCGAAGCGATACAGGATTTCCGTCCGCGCACGCGGCGCCAGACGTGACCAGACACCGGACTTGAACGCGGCTTTCGCCGCGGCGACGGCCCGGTCGATGTCGGTAGCCGTACCCGCCGACATCTCCGCCACCGTCTCGTCATTTGACGGGTTGGTCGTTACGAACCGTCCACCCTCGGCAGCATCGACGTAATCACCGTCGATAAACAGCCGGGTCTCAATCCGGGCGCCGGCACCGGCAGCAATATCCTGCCAGCGGCCGTAATCGTAGTTTCGTGTCTCTGCCAGACTCATCTCTCTTTCCTCTAGTTCGAATTGCCGTGACCCGCGTTGCCCACGACCAATGCGTCGACGGCAATGCAACTTTTGCTGTTGACAATGACCGGGTTCAGATCAACCTCCTCAAGCACGTCGCCCAATTCGGCGACGATCGCGGAGAACTGAGCCGCAACGTCGCAAAAAGCGTCAAGCGCGGCCGGAGTTTGCCCACGTTCACCATTGAGCAGCCGCCGCAGCCGCAAAGAGTCAACGAGCCGCCGCGCCGTTTGTGCATCGAACGGCGGCAACGCGTAGGCAACATCGTCAATCACTTCTATGTTCACGCCACCGAAACCCAGCACCACCAGCGGCCCGAACTGCTGATCACGCAGCATTCCTATCATCATCTCGACACCGGGCTCAGTAATCATAGGAGACACCAGCACATCGGGCCCGATCTTGGACGCCATATCGCGATAGGCCCCAACCAGGGCCTGTTCATCAATCAGGTTCAGCTTAACGCCGCTTTTGTCAGATTTGTGGATGATCCCTGATTCCGCTGTCTTCAACACTACGGGATATCCCAGCGCCTTGGCCGCCGCCTTTACAGCCGCCTCTGTTGAAGCGGGCCGGACGGGATTCATCGGCAGTCCCAGGTCGTTTAGCAGCGCGGTTGTGTCCGCCTCGTCAAGAACCCCGCGCTGTGCAAGCCGCTTACGCCAACTGGCTGCTTTGTCGGTCGCAGCTGGTGGCGGATCCCGTGGCACTCGCCGGCCAAAATCCCGATAGGCCAGCAGACACCTGACGCCGGTCAGAAACGATCGAACGCCGTCCAACACGGGGAACCCCTCCCGAGTCGTCGAAATGACCGACGGATCCGTGCCGGTGCCCTGACGGTTGGCGACAAGGAATACCGGTTTGCCGGATGCCTCATGGCCTTTGCGCATGTATTCAACGTACTCTTGGTAGAGGACACCCACCGGCCCGCGGTCGTGAATCACGGCGCCAAGCGCCGCACCGGGATCGTCGAGTAAAGCGGCAAAACATTTCTCCATGATCTGATCCGCGTCCGGACCGCCGGCGCCCCACGCGTCGAGCGGGTTGACGGCGAGCAGGCCCGGATCGAGCTGTTCCTCCAACCGGTTTCGCGTCGAATCATCGATATTGGTTAATGGCACGCCGGCCTGATCGGCCAGATCGATCAGTAGCTGACGTTCGCCGCCGGAATCATGAATCGCGACCAGCCCACCATCAGCTACTGGATGCGGCTGTGCAAACATGATCAGTGCAGTCGCGAGTTCATCCATGTCATTGACACGCTGCACTCCGTAACGGTCAAACAATGCAGCGTAGGCGGCATCGCGGCCCGCAATCGCGCCGGAATGCGAGACGACGAGGCGGGCTGACAGGTCCGTTCGGCCCACCTTCAGCGCGACAACGGGTACTCCCTGTCGATCGGCTTTCTCGAACGCTTCGATTAGTCCCGCCGGATTGCGCGCGGTTTCCATGAACAAGCCGACGACGCGTGTCTCCGGCTGATCCAGCGCAAAGTCCAGGTATTCGTCCATCGTGACGCAAAGCTCCTGACCCGTAGACACGGCCAGGTTGAAATCGATGCGTTCATCGACATCAACAATACCGGCCATACCCGAACCCGAGTGACTGATCAGCGTCACATTACCGGCGCGATGATTGTTGCGGGTATCGAACCCACAGGCCCAGATCCGATCGCGAAAGTTGTAGAAGCCCAGGCCGTTGCCACCGCAGACGAGCAGGCCCGCATTGCGAACCTTGTCGGCGACGCGCTGCTTAAGGTTCGGTTCGCTGTCACCTTCGAGCACCAGCAACGACATGATCGTGGCAGCGCGCGCACCATGTGCGATCACATCATCCAGTGCCGCTTCAATCCGTGCGTCGCTGATCGCAAAGACCACGTGCTCAACCCTGTCCGGCAGCGCCTCGAGATCTGGATAACACGGCACGCCTAAGACCTGCTCGTAGTTCGGGTTGACCGCGTACAACTGTCCGGGGAACTGCCCGAGCAACAGGTTCTCGACAGTGCGGCGACCGACCGAACCCTCGCGCTCAGTTGCGCCGACGACAGCAATAGAGCCGGGCCGAAGTAACGGATCCAGACGGTGGGACATTGGTCAACTCAGGGACTCAGACTATTTGGCGATCAGAAATCCGGCGCCGGAGTCATCCTGCGTCGCGGTGGATCGAAAAAAATCTTGTCGACGACGCGGCACGGTGCCCAGACGCGGCTCCATTTCAGCTCACGCTGGTAATAGATCTCCGCCAAAAATTCCTCGCCGGGCTTACCGTGCGGTGCTTCCAGCGATGCCAGCGCAATATTCGCCTTGGCTGTCGGCGACCACATCGCCGACGTCACGGCACCGACAAATTTTTCGCGCTTGGTAAAAATAAACGAACTTTCGGCCGGCTTGTTGCCGTCGATGTCGAGTTTGACGAAGTTATACCGGGACCCGTTTTTCTTTTCTTCAATTAGTGCCTGGCGACCGGTGAAGCATGGCTTGTCGAGATCGACCAACCAGCCGAGGCCGAGCTCGAACGGCGATCGCGTCCGATCCGGGCGTACTGCTTCATCTGCTGGCAGAAAATCGACGGCTGCCAGCAGAAACCCGGCTTCGATGCGCGACAGATCCAGGGCTTCGCCACCCATCGGCCTGATCCCGTAATCGCGACCCGCTGCAAACAACTGGTCCCACAGCGCTTCGGCATTGGGCGGATCAATCCACAGTTCGTAGCCCAGGTCCCCGGTGTAACCGGTGCGCGAAACCATGAGCTTCGTGCCTTCGAAGTCGTAATGGGTAAGGTCGAACGGCTTCATGTTCTCGACACCGTCGAGGCCCATCGCTTTCAGAATCGCGCAGCTGGTCGGCCCCTGCACTGCCAGCGCCGCCACGTCATCAGTTTCCTCAACGATTTGGACGTCGAAGCCAATGGCTGACGTTAGCAGCCAGTCCAGCTGCCGCTCCTGCGAGCACAAGCGGTAGACGTTCTCGTGCAGGTGGAAAATCGTACCGTCGTCAATGACCCGACCGCTCTCATTACACCAAACGCTGTAGCCAACACGTCCGAGCTTGATCTTGGCGACGTTGCGGGTCATTAGCCGGTCCATATACGGCAAAGCATCCGGACCAGTGATCAGGTGTTTGGTCATCGCCGTCAGATCGAATACACCACAGGTGTTGCGGCAGGAGAAATACTCCAGCGTAATGTCCTCGTATTGCTGTGCCGACATGTAGTCTTTCCAGCGGTCCCAGGAATTGAACTGGTTGAGCCTTTCGGTCCGCGAATGAAACGGGCTCGGCTGGGTTCCGATGCGAAAATGTTCCCGGTTCGTCATGCTGATTTCCCCTGTGCCAGAACCACCTTGGCCGCATTGCGGCCGGCGTTGCCCATGACACCGCCGCCCGGGTGGCACCCCGCACCGCAAAGAAAGAGTCCGTTGATCGGGGTCGCGTACTGCGCGGCCCCGGGTACGGGACGCAGCATGAATGCCTGATCGAGTGCGTACTCACCGTGATGCCAATGGCCACCGGTCATACCGAACTCGCGCTCGATATCGACCGGAGTCAGTAATTCGGCGGCGACGACGCGTTGACGGAGATCCGGTGCGTAACGCCCGATCAGATCGATAAGCTGATCGAGAAATGCCTGCTTGCCCGTCTCCCAGCCTTCCTTCAGCACGTACGGCGCGTATTGGACGACCGCCGACAACACGTGTTGGCCCGATGGCGCGAGGCTGTCATCGTGAACACTGGGTATCGTGATCTCGAGCGCAGGCTCGGTCGAATAGCGACCGTACTTCGAATGGTCGAACGCACGTTCCACGTAGGCCATATCGGGCGCGATGAGCAGGCGATCGCCTGCTTTATTCTGCGCAAGGCCCGTGAATTCGGGCAGGCGGTCCAGCGCGAGGTGCAGCTTGGCCGCATTACCGTTCATGCGAATGTTATCGATCCTGCGGACGAATTCGGCCTCCAGGTGTCGCGCGCCCAGCAGACCGAAAAACGTGGCCCTGGGATCGGCATTCGAGACGACCGCAACCGCAGCGATTTGCTCACCGTTGTCGAGTTCGACACCCTGAATCCGATCACCGTCGATTTGAATGCGCTTCACCCGACTCGATGTGCGAATGCTGACCCCGTTGCGCTCTGCAGCAGCACCGAGTGCAGCGGTCACGGCCCCCATGCCACCGCGCGGTAGCGCCATCGATCCCTGATCCACGCTGTTCCGATACAAGGCATTCAGTACGCTGTTGTTGGAGCGCGGACCCAAATGCGCACCAAGCACCCCGTCGAGACTCAACGCCCCTTTGAGTAGTGGATGCTCGAAATTTTCTTCCAGCACATCGTAAATATTGATTCCGGCGATGCGCAAAAACTCATTCATATCCGTCTTGCCGAGGCGCCGAATATCCAGACCCAGTCTTGCAATACTGAGCAGGTCACCGCTGTTGTTCACGGCAAGGCGCGGCGGCGGCCGTTTGTTCAAGCCGCCGAGTAAACGGGCGAAGCGGCCCATGCGCTGTCGGTATTCGACCAGCGCCGATTGATCCGCCTCGGACACGCCAGCGCCGGACACGCTATCTCCGGAAATGCTTAGATGATTGCCATCGCCCGCGAGTGCGATGGTTTGCAGATTTGCGCTTGCAATCTCCAGTCCGTTGGCGTCGAGCGCAAGCTCACCTCGAATCCCGGCATCGAGCATATTCAGCACGTGCGCGCACGCCGAAACCCTAAAGCCTGGCGCAAACTCGCGCGTCACGGCGGCACCGCCGATCGTGTCCGCAGCTTCGAGCAGCGTGACGGTTCGCCCCGCCTTTGCGAGATAAGCAGCACAGACCAAACCATTATGGCCGCCGCCGATTACCACTATCTGGCTTGCGTCAGTCATCAGGCCAGCTCTCAGGCACCGTGTTGCTGCGGCGCAGATCGCGCAACAACTCGCGGGCGGCATTCGCGCCCGGTGCCGCCATCACGCCGCCGCCAGGATGGGTTGCCGAACCGCACATGTACAGCCCGCGCAGTGGCCCCCGATACTGCGCATAACCGGGAATCGGGCGATTGATGAACAGCTGGTCCAGCGTCAACTCACCCTGGAATATATTGCCTTCGGTCAAACCGATTTCGTTTTCGATCTCGCGCGGAGTGCGCACTTCAGCATTAAGGATCAGGCTCTTGAAGTTCGGACTGTAGTTCGCAATCTGATCGATAACGTCGCGACCGAACGCGTCGCGTTCTTCGTCAGTCCATTCCCGGCCGTTGATATACGGAGGAGCATATTGAACAAAGACTGACATGTAATGCTTACCCGGCGGTGCCATCGTCGGATCCGTCAGCGTCGGAATCAGCATGTCAACGTAGGGGTCTTTCGACCACGTGCCGTTTTTCCAGTCGTCGTAGGCGAGTTCGAGTCGCTCGATCGAATCCATGAAATGCATGTCGCCGTACATCAGTGGGTTGCCCTTGCCCAGCGCAGGGAACTCCGGCAAACCGTCCAGCGCGATGTTCAGCTTGCCCGACGATCCCCTGATCTTGAAATTGCGGACCTGTTTAACGAAGGAGGGTTCGAGATCTTTCTCGTCCATTAATTTGAGAAAGGTTCGCTTGGGGTCGAGATTCGACACGATGGTATCGGCGTGATATTCGTCGCCGTTCTCCAGCGCGACACCGGTCACTTTGTTGCCTTTGACGACGATTTGGGCGACCCCGGCGTCGGTCTTGATCTCGCCGCCGTACTCCTGGAGGGCTCCCGCCATCGCGTCGGCGATCGCGCCCATGCCGCCGCGCGCGAAGCCCCATGCGCCCATGGTGCCGTCGACCTCGCCCATCGCGTGGTGCAACAGCACGTAGGCCGTGCCCGGCGACTGCACGCCCAGGGCGGTACCGATGATGCCCGGTCCGGCATAGTGCGCCTTGACCAGGTCCGATTCGAAATACTCGTCGAGGTAGTCGGCGATACTCATCGTATAGAAGCGCATCGTCTCGTAGATGACATCCTCGCCAAGTTTCCAGAACTCTTTGCCGAGGTGCATGAGTTCGAGCAAATCGCGTGGCTTGAAAGAAGCGGGATCTGGGGGTGTGCGCATCAGGAAGGGGCGAATGATTCGGCACTGGCGCATCAGGTCGGTCTCGAAGCGCAGGTTTGCGTCGGCATCACGCACATTGTGCCGGGCCATCTCGCGGCGCTGAACTTCGGGATCGATGTAGCTGCCAAGGAAATCGCCATTGCGGCCCATCGTCAAACTGCCGCCGTAGGGTATGACCTGCAGTCCGTGCTTGGCCAGATTCAGCGCGCGGTAGATCTCCGGACGCAACAGGCTGCAGACATAGGAACAGTTCGAATACTTCCAGCCATCGTAAAGCTCCCGGCTGACGGTCGCGCCGCCGATATAGGGATTTTTTTCCAGCACCAGGACTTTCAGGCCCGCCTTCGCCAGAAACGCGGCGTTGGTCAGACCGTTATGTCCCGCGCCGATTACGATCGCATCGTATTTCTTCACACCCTGATTCGCTACTTAGCAGGCGACATGCTTGCTGTCGCCGGTGAGGCTTTTTATCGTCGCATCGATCGCCTGCTCGAATTTATCCAGTGTCTCGTCGAGGCAGGCCTGGTCGTGCGCTTCGCAAATAAAGAATGGCTCACGAGAGTCCGGTTCGCAAATGATTCCGCGATCGTGCAGCTGGGGCGCCAGAGCTTCATAAAATGAGTAATCGGTCCTGGCCCAGTCACGATAATTCTGCGGCGGCTCCTCACTGAAAAATAAGCCACTCATGGACGGGTCGCCGACGAACGAGTGGGGAATCCCCCGGCCGCTGAGAATCGCGCCCATACCTTGTCTCAGGCGGCTGCCATAGTCTTTGATCGTCTCCAGCGCCGGCGTCTCATCGAGAATTTCCAGAGTTTTTTCGGCCGCGGCGATCGATACTGAGTGGCAGGTAAACGTGCCGCCATGAAGCACTTTATCGCCGATCAAGCGCATAATCTCTTCGCTCCCGGCAACTGCCGCAATCGGATATCCATTGCCCATCGATTTGGCGAAGGTGCATAAATCTGCCTTGAAGCCCATCAGTTCCTGGATGCCGCCGCGGGCGACCCGAAAGCCTGTCTTTACCTCGTCAACGATCATGATGACGTCGTGCTTGAGGCACAGCTCACGCGCGTCATGCAGGTACTCGCGTGTCGCGGTGATCGAGCAGCAATTGCCCATCATCGGTTCAATCAGGAATGCACCAATCTTGTCGCCGTGTGCCTTGAAGAGTTCCTCGAGGCGATTCGCATCATTCAGCGGAACCATGTGCAACAGTTGTTTGACCAGCTCTGGAATTCCCTCGCTCATCGCCGTAACCACCGGGTCACCCTGCGACGGATCCCAGTTCTTCATCGGCGTATACCAGGCGACGGCATCGAACATGCCGTGATAGCCGCCCTCGACCATGACGTAGCTGTCCTTGCGGGTGTAGGCACGCGCCAGGCGCAGCGCCGCCATAACGGCTTCCCCACCGGAATTTGAGAATCGCACGAGTTCGGCGGCCGGTACCATCTTGGCGATACGCTCAGCGACTGTGTACTCGCGCTCTGTCGACAGGGCGAATACGCCGCCGACGTCCATACCGTCACGCGCAGCCGCATCGACACGCTCGTCGGCGTAGCCCAGGATGCAGGGCCCGTAACCGAGCCGGTAGTCGATGTACTCGTTACCGTCGATGTCCCAGAGACGACCGCCCTTGGCATGGTCGACGTAAATGGTCTGGTCGGCGCCCCAGTAGCGGAAGTTGGAAGTGACCCCCAGCGGAAGGCGGGTCAATGCCTTTTTAAAGTGCTGATTGGAACGCGTCAGCCGGCGACTCATATAAACCTCGTCTATGTCTGGACGCGGGAAAGCGTCTCACAAAGACCCCGGGCTGTAAAGGAAACATGAATGATCATTCATTCAATACATCGGCGTCATTTGGCGCTATGATTGGAGACTGTGGCCGAAGTGCTGCAACATAAATAACTGATTTATAAGAGGATTTTGTGGCTTCCACGGTCCGGAGAACGTTGTCATCCCAGCGCACCGCGTCCAAAGAGGAGCGTCAGACGCAATTAATCAAGGCGACGATTCGCTCGATCGCCAGGCGTGGCCTGTCGGAAACGACGATCGCGACGGTGGCCAAAGAAGCCGGCCTTAGCCAGGGCATCATCAACCTGCACTTTCAGAGCAAAGATCGCTTGCTCGTTGAAACGCTGCGTTACGTGGCTGACGAATACACGAATGCGTGGCGTACCGCACTCGACAAAGCCGGGCCATCTATCGCCGAAAAGCTCGCTGCTGTTATCGAGGCCGAATTTGGTAAAGCCGTGTGCGATCGGAACAAAGTCGCCGTTTGGTTCGCCTTCTGGGGCGAAAGCAAGTCCCGGCCGACCTATCGGAGAATCTGTACGCGAACTCGATCGAGAATTCGATGCGATGCTAACCGGTCTCTGCGCCGATCTGATCAGTGATGGCGGGTACTCGGGAATCGATGCCGAGAATGTCGCGACTGCACTGTCCGCGATGGGCGAAGGTTTATGGCTGGACCTGTTGGTCAACCCGGAGTCGATGGATAGAGAGCGGGCCAAGGCCGTGTGCTTCGGATATCTGGCAAACGTCTTTCCCGATCATTTCGGGGCAACTGCCCGAGTTGGCAATCGTGAGAATAAATCTCGATAACACAGCGACGCAGTGGCAACACAAGGCCCGGGAATTTGCTGACCAGGAGTTGATCCCGTGTGAGGTCGAGGCCGAAATGAACGCGGGCAGACTCCCACCCGAGATGGCTGAGCGCCACCATCGCATGGCCATCGAGCTCGGCTTCAGTTCGATGGACGTGCCGGTTGAACACGGCGGCCTCGCGCTACGCATCGTTGACCAGGTTGCCGTCTGGGAGCAACTCGGGCGCGTCACGAACGCACTGTGCTGGTGTTTCTCGGAACCGCACCAATGGATGTTCGAGGCCTGCAACGACGAGCAATTGGAAACGTATGTGTTGCCACTGATGGATGGCTCCCGCAAGGAATGCTACGCGATCACCGAGAGCGGATCCGGGTCGCAAGTCGACATCGAGACCACGGCGACAAAGACCAATGCCGGCTATTTGATCAATGGCGAGAAATGGTTCGTCACCAGCGCCAACCTCGCGGACTATTTCTTCTTGCAGGCGAAGCTGACCGAGGGAAAACACGCCGGAACAGACGCGTTGTTCCTCGTCGACAAGAAAACTCCGGGTATCGAAGAAATTCGGACGCCGCTATTCAGCCACACTTTTGATCATCACCATCCGGAGATTCGATTCACCGATGTCCTCGTACCTGCCAGGAACCTGATTGGCGACGAAGGCGGTGGCATGGCCTATTCGCAAAGCTGGTTTCGCCGGGAACGGCTGATGATCGCCGCGCGCTGCTGTGGTGCGATGGGTCGCCTGATCGACGAGGCGACGGCGTTCGCGAAAGAGCGGATCATTGGCGGCCAGGCATTGATCGAACGCCAGTTTGTCCAGGGCATGCTGGCAGACAGCGTCACCGATTTGTGGGCATCGCGGTTGATGACCTTCGAGGCTGCTGATGCGCATGACCGTGGCGAGGACGTCAAATCGTTGCACGCGCGATGCTCGATTGCGAAGCTGTATGCATCCGAAGCGGCCAATCGCGTCGCTGACCGTGCCGTACAGATTTTCGGCGGCCGCGGCTACAGGCGCGAGAACGCAACCGAGCGCTTCTATCGCGAACTCAGAGTCGACCGGATTTGGGAGGGGCCCAGCGAGGTCCAGCGCCTGATCATTGCGCGGGCGCTGACAAAACGCGGCCTCGACGGGATGTAAGATAGCGTCATGATCCGATTATCGGCCCTGCTCCTCGCGTTGTTTATCGCTACATCGGCAGCCGCCGAAGAGGAACCGGTTCTCAACTTCCTGAATTGGGCAGACTACATCGGTTCAACGACGATCGCCGACTTCGAGGCCGAATTCGGCATCAAGATCAACTACGACCTTTACGACTCGACCGAGATCGTGGAAGCGAAGCTGCTGGCCGGTCAGACCGGCTATGACCTTGTCGTACATTCGGTGCGATATTCGGCCCGCCTGATCCCTATCGGCGTCTATCGGCGCCTGGATCGGGACCAGTTACCACTTTGGAAAAACCTCGATCCGTGGGTCCTGAAAGTGATGGCGGGCTACGATCCGGGCAATCTCTACGGTGTGCCGTACATGTGGGGTACAACCGGATTCGCATACAACATCGACATGGTCAAAGCACGGATGCCCGATGCGCCACTTAACAGCGGTGACATGATTTTCAATCCGGACGTCGTCTCCAGATTTGCCGATTGCGGCGTCTCGCTCCTCGACGAACCGACCGATGTAATACCGCTGGTCATGTTGTATCTGGGTCATGACCACAACAGCATGGACCCGGTGCATATTGCCGAGGTCGAGGCACAGCTGAAATCGGTGCGCCCGTATTTACGCTATTTCAGCTCCGCAAAGATGATGAACGACTTACCGAACGAGGAGATCTGTGTCGCGATGAGTTGGTCCGGTGACTATGCGGCAGCAATGGCCAGGGCCACAGAAGTGGGTTTAGATATAAACCTCGCTTACTCGGTACCGAGCGAAGGTACGGTGATGTGGATCGATGGACTGTTCATCCCCGACGATGCGCCGCACCCGAACAACGCCCATCTTTTTATCAACTATTTGTTGCGGCCGGACGTCATCGCGGCGATCAGCGACCTCACTCGCTATGCGAATCCGAATCTCGCGGCGTTACCGCTGATGAGGCCGGACGTCGCCGAAGACCCGGCCGTGTATACGCCGGTGTCGGAACGCGAACAGTTGGTCACCGGACTGATATTCGGTCCCAAGCTCGAGCGCCGGCGCAGCCGGGCCTGGGCCCGCATCAAGACCGGCCTGTAGACACTTAATCTGCAAGAAACACACGCCGAGATGGAAACAGCTGATTACAACGAGACACCGTGGCTCGATCCCGATGCAAAGCCAATCATACAGATACGGGGCTTAAGCAAGCGGTACGGCGAAACGGCAGCCGTCGATGCAATCGACCTCGACGTTTACGCCGGCGAGCTGTTCGCGATTCTCGGCGGCTCCGGGTCCGGCAAAACGACGCTGCTGCGTCTGCTCGCCGGCTTCGAACAACCGACCGCGGGGCAGATCCTGATCGACGGCGCAGACATGAGCGGCGTCGCGCCCTACGAACGTCCGGTCAACATGATGTTCCAGTCCTACGCATTATTCCCGCATATGACCGTCGAACAGAATGTCGCCTATGGCTTGAAGAAAGACCGTGTCGACGCCAGTGAGATCAAAGATCGCGTCGCCGACATGCTACAGCTCGTTCGAATTGCGCCGCTGGCCACTCGCAAACCTGAACGGCTTTCCGGCGGCGAACAGCAACGGGTCGCGCTGGCCCGTGCACTCGTCAAGCGACCAAAGCTGCTACTGCTCGATGAACCGCTGGCCGCACTCGACCAGAAGCTACGCGAGCACACCCAGTTCGAGTTGATGAACCTGCAGGACGAGCTCGGCGTCACATTCATGGTCGTCACGCACGACCAGAAAGAAGCGATGACGCTGTCGACACGCATCGCCGTCATGAATGAAGGGGCATTGGAGCAAGTCGGTACGCCCGGAGAAATCTACGAATATCCGGCCAACCGGTTCATCGCGGACTTCATCGGCAACATCAATCTTCTGGAAGCCACGGTCATTGACTCCGGGGCGAGCCGGATACGCCTCAACTGTGACCAGACGCAGTGTGTGCTCGATGTGTTGAGCGACGAGCAGCCAGCAAACGGCAGCCGCCAGTGGGTTGCCATCCGGCCCGAGAAAATCTATATCGACCTGGAGCAGCCGTCTGCAGGTGACCGTGCGGTGTTGAAAGGCACCGTTTTGGATCTTGGATATTTCGGCAACCTTTCCATCTACAGGGTTCGGCTGGCCAGCGGCACTGTTCTGCAGGTTAGTGCGCAAAACAGACGCCGATCTGCAACCCACAAGGTCGAGTGGGACGACGAGGTTTTCATTTCCTGGGACACAGCCAGTGCGATCATGCTGAGCAAATGAGCAATGCTGATATAGGGAGCGGGGACGGACGGCGACGCTGGCTACGCTGGGCCCTGGTCACGCCGTACGTCTGGCTGTTGCTGTTCTTGCTGGCGCCGTTCGTGATCATCCTGAAGATCAGTTTTGCCGACCCATTGGTCGCGCTGCCGCCATTCACGCCGTTGCTGGACTGGACGCAGTCGGGGCTCGATCGAATAAACGTTACTTTCGACAACTACATTTACCTGTTTCAGGACCGCTTTTACGCAACGATCTATCTTAACTCGGTCAAGATGGCGGCAATCGGCACGCTGCTGTGTCTACTGCTCGGTTATCCAATGGCCTATTTCATTGCCCGGCAGCCAGCCGCGTGGAGAAACCTGCTGCTGCTCGGCGTGATCCTGCCGTTCTGGATCTCATTCCTGCTACGTGTCTACGCATGGATAGGCTTGCTGAACACCCACGGCATCATCAACAACGCGCTGATGTCGGTCGGGCTGATTACAGAACCGTTAAGCCTGCTGTACAACGACTTCGCCGTCTACATCGGTATCGTCTACTCGTATTTACCGTTCATGATCCTGCCGCTATACGCAACACTGGAGCAACTGGACCTGGACCTGGACGACGCGGCCGCCGACCTGGGCGCACGCCGGTGGCAGGTATTTTTCGACGTGACGCTGCCGCTTTCCAAACCCGGCTTGATTGCCGGCTGCCTGTGCGTCTTTATCCCGGCCATCGGCGAGTTCGTAATACCGGCGTTGCTCGGGGGCTCGGATACGCTGATGATCGGGCGCTTGCTGTGGGATGAATTTTTCGTCAGCCGCGACTGGCCGGTCGCGTCCGCGGTGTCCGTCGTGTTGTTGATGATATTGATCCTGCCGCTCGTCTGGTTCCAGCGTCTCGAAATGCGCAGCGAGTCCCCCTGGTAATGAAAGGTCGCAGCCCGCTCGTGTTGACGATCGCCGTGTTCGGTTATGCGTTCCTGTACATACCGATCCTGTCGGTCATTGTTTATTCATTTAACGACTCCCGGCTGGTTACCTTGTGGGGCGGGTTCTCGTTGCGCTGGTATGTATCGCTGCTGGATAACGAAGCAATAATCTCCGCCGCCTTGCTAAGCCTGAGAATCGCCTTTGTCACGGCGACCATCGCAACCGTACTTGGCACTCTGGTCGGCCTGGGGCTGAACCGGCTGGGTAACTTCCGCGGGCGGACCTTGCTGACCGGAATGATCACATCACCGCTGGTAATGCCCGAAATCATTACCGGCATTTCATTGCTGTTTCTGTTCATCACGCTAAGCAATTGGATCGGGTGGCCCGGGCAGCGGGGACCGGTGACGATCACGGTCGCCCACGTGACCTTCTCGATGGCCTATGTTGCGGTCATCATCAAGTCGCGTCTCGCCAGTCTGGACCAGACCATCGAAGAGGCGGCGATGGATCTTGGCGGGCGGCCGTTACGGGTGTTCTTCGACATTACCGTGCCGATGATTGCGCCGGCGATGCTGGCGGGATGGTTACTGGCATTCACATTGTCGCTTGACGACCTCGTGATCGCGAGTTTTGTCTCCGGACCCGGCTCAACGACGCTGCCGATGCTGATCTTCTCCAAAGTCCGGTTGGGGGTGACGCCGGATATCAATGCTTTGGCGACAGTGATCATTGTGGTGGTGTCCGTCGGCTGTATTATCGCGGCCGTGATCACGCAACGACAGCAAAAGACAAATTAGGTTGGCGACAGGATCTTTCCTTGGCATTGAAAAACGAGCAAATCGTCGAGTTGATCGGAAGGCGGAAGTCCGGTTATTCGCTGGAGCAGCCGTTCTATCTCGATACCGATATCTATGAACATGACCTGAACGCGATTTTCATGAAATCGTGGCTGTACGCTGGCCACGACAGTGAGATCCCAAATGTTGGCGAGTACTTCCTGTTCGAGTTTGCGAACGAATCCATCATCATCATTCGCAGCGAAGCCGAACGAATCGAAGCACTGGTCAATGTCTGCCGCCACCGCGGATCGCGCGTCTGCATCGAGGCCGCGGGCAAGGCGTCGCGGTTCACGTGTCCCTACCACGGCTGGACCTATGCGCTGAACGGACATTTGCGCGGCGCGGCCAACATGCCGAAGTCATTCGACAAGAGCGGGATCGCGCTCAAGTCGATCCATCTCGAGCTGCTCGACGGCATGATTTTCGTCAATTTCGCCGCAGACCCGGCGCCATTCGAACCGATAGCGCAGGAAATGAGCGAGTGCCTGCGGCCGTATCGCCTCGAACGGTCCAAGGTCGCATACCGGCACAGCTACCCGATTGCGGCAAACTGGAAACTCGCCGTCGAAAACTATACGGAGTGTTATCACTGCGCCCCGGCTCATCCGGAATATTCGCTGGGCCACGGGCTCGCAATGCCCGAAGAGGAATACGCAGATCTGCTGATAGACGTCATGGCGCGCGCCGATGCATGTGGTCTCAGCGCCAAGAGTGTCAATGCCGAGTTTCTCGACGCGCCCGGCCTGGGCAACGATTACAGCTATGATCGCTACCCGCTGATCCGCGGCCACGTGACCGGCAGCCGTGACGGCAAACCGGTCGCGCCTTTGCTCGGCGACATCAAGGATTACGACAGAGGGGCGACAGACTTTCAGGTCGGGCCGGTCACGTTCGCGTTGGCCTATTGCGATCACATCGTACTGTATCGGTTCACCCCAATGTCGGTGGGCTCCACCGATTGCGACATCACTTGGCTGGTCAACGAGAATGCCGAGGAAGGCAAAGACTACAACGTGAAGGAACTGACCTGGTTATGGGACGTCACAACGATCGCCGACCAGCACATTATCGAACGCAACGCTCAGGGCGTTAACTCGCGCTTCTACGAACCCGGGCCCTATTCGAATATGGAAGACTTCACGCAGCGCTTTGTCGCGTGGTACCTCGATACGCTGAAAGCCTCGGTGAATTCACATTAAATCGCGCAGGCGATAATAGATCATACCGAGCGCGACCATCTGGTTGCCGAACCATTGCCCGAGCGGAACCCGAAAGTGATTTATTTTCGCGAACAGGTCAAAACGCTCCAGCGTACCGCCAATCGCATCGGCGATGATTTCTGCAGCGATGTGGGTCCCGTTGACACCGTGTCCTGAATATCCCTGAGAATAATAAACGTTGTCGTTGATCCGTCCGAGCAAGGGTATGCGATTGACAACAATACCGATCTTCCCGCCCCACTCGTACTCGATGCGGGCGTTCGCAAGCTCCGGATAAATCTTGATCATTCGCGGCATCAGGGTCCTGCGAATACTGCTGGGATCGCGGCCGGAATAGTTGCAGCGACCACCGAACAGCAGGCGCCCATCGGCCGACATACGATAGTAGTCGACGACCTCATTCATGTCGCAGACCGCCAGGTCCTGCGGGTTGATCCTTTGGGTGACTGCCGGCCCAAGCGGCTCCGTCGCGATAATGTAGCTGCCGGCCGGAAACGTCAGGCCGGAGAGGTGTTTGCGTTCCAGCGCATGATAGGCGTTACCTGCCAGCACCACGGTGCCGGCATCGACATGGCCGGTTACGGTCACGACCCGCGGCCGCGGCCCGTGTTCAATCCTCGTGACCGGTGACTGCTCGAAGAACTTAACGCCGAGACTCTCAGCCGCCTGCGCCTCGCCAATGCAGAGATTCAGCGGATGCAGGTGGCCGTTGCGCATATTGATCAGGCCTCCAATATAGGCCGAGGTGCCGACGATGTCCGGCAGCTCGTCACGCGGCACGAGACGGTATTCATACGGGAAGTCGTTGCGTTCAAACGCTTCGCATTGTTCGTGAAAATCATCGATATGCCGCTGTCGTAACGCGACCTCGATGTAACCGAATTTCAGATCGCAGTCGATCGCGTGTTTCTTGACGCGATCACAGATGATGTCGTTGCCCCTCCAGTGCATCTCCCACAGCATGTCGGCGATGCCATCACCGTAACGCGCCGCGAACTTGCTCTCACCCAAGCCGCCGGCAATCAGTTGGCCCCCGTTTCTGCCCGACGCACCCCAGCCGACCCGGTTCGCTTCAACGACGGCGACAGAATAGCCCCGTTCTGCAAGGTTTAGCGCTGTCGCAACCCCGGTGAAGCCGGCGCCGACGATGCAGATATCAGCAGACACACTGCCCCGAAGTATCGGATAGTCGGTCTGTTCGTTGGCCGTCGCCGCATAATAGGATGCGACGTGTTCCGTGGGTTGAATTGCTGCTGCCATAAGAATAACTGCTCTACTGCGTGTCACTCGGTTGCTGAAAAACGACTTCACCGTCGAACAGCGTCATCAGCACTTTCGCCTCGTTGATCTGCTGCGCCGGGATCTCTTTTGATTAACGGAGGGAAAACCTTCGGGCGTCTTGCCAACGGCGGAACACGTACCCACGTCCGGCCATCACGACACTCATTAAAGGCCACCCGAATACCAGGATCAGCGACAGACTTACCGCAGTCTTGGAGCGGGGGTGACGCAAGCGGTCGTTAGCTCACGGAGTGTTGAGGACGGTATTCACGTTGGCAAGCATGATCACCGCTTTTTTACAAACTTCAGCGTCATTCGATCACTTTCGCCGATGGCCAGATACTTGTCCCGATCCACATCACCCAAGTCATAATTCGGTGGCAGAGTCCATACCC
>PVMK01143591.1_pt1 | contig 21000 bp, 22 predicted proteins | sample 1853481 | NCBI WGS metagenome assembly PVMK01 (sample SAMN08533507, study PRJNA380276) | Marine sediment metagenome, whole genome shotgun sequencing project.
CGGCGTTCCCGTTTAGCCTCGGCGTAGCGTTCCTGATCATGTGGCGTTTTACGGAGCGTAGGTCATAGCGCCAGGCGCCACACATCTGAGCGGAGAGGATCACTATCTTGTCGCGCGGGCCGTGTCCGCTGAGGACACGGCTGCATTTGGCGAACTGATCCGCCGCCACCAGTCGCAGGTACGAAATTTCCTGCGCAGATTGACGGGCGATATCTCGACCGCTGACGACCTGGCACAGGATTGTTTTTTGCACGCCTGGAACAAGTTGCAGACGTTTACAGGTCGCGGTTCGTTTATTGGCTGGCTGCTGAAGGTTGCGTACACAACGTTTCTGCAGTCGAAGCGAAAATCGAAGCGCTACAGGGAAGTGCTGGACGAGGCCGCGTATATCGCGGTAACTGAATCGAGGAGTTACACTCAACAATCAGACGAAGTTTCTGATCTCGACAAGCTCCTCGCAGTGCTGACTGAGGATGAGCGAGCGATAATCGTCATGTCCTACGCCTGCGGGCTATCGCATCGTGAAATCAGCGATGCGACGGGACTGCCGACAGGTACGGTCAAATCCGTAATTTATCGTAGCAAGGAAAAGATTAGGAAAAATTTTGAAATCAAAGATCATCAACATGGCTGACAAAATCAAAGACGCTGAGGACCGATTGCTTGAATCGATGTTTCGGTCAGAACCGATCGATGACGATGGATTTAGCGATCGAATTATTACTCGTATACGCTGGCACATCTGGTTGCGACGACTTGCGTTGCCGATCGCTATGCTGGCAGGTGCGGCTATTGCAATCAAACCTCTGCTGCAGGTAGTCGCGGTATTTTCGACCCTGACCGACTCTGTACCACGGTATTCGTTTGCACTGCCAGAAGTGATATCGGCACAGTCGCCCCTTGTGGTTGCTACCGGTTGTTTGCTCGTCGTCGGTATTGTGACGTTTCAGGTCAGCGAGGACTGAACGAACATTTGGCGATGCATTGTCACCGACCAATAGCTCGGTTACATTGCGTCAATGAACCTTCGCCATCAGGTCGAATTATTATTGCCGGAATGGGAACGCTGGTATCCGAGTCTGTTCGACGCGGCAAACGACCTCGGCCTGATCCGGGCAGAAGTCTGTGATCCAAACTCTTTGTTGTTAACTCGGCGTCACGCGAAAATTCGACAACGAGCTGAAGATGCCCACCGCGAGAAATGGGGCGGGACCGCACAAGAATGAATAACCCCACACTTGATCTCGAGGCGATCCGCAATCAGTTTCCGTCCCTCGCCGACACCGATAGTGGCGTTCGCCGCATTTATTTTGATAATCCGGCCGGGACGCAGGTGCCGCTGTCGGTTGTCGATCGAATGTCGGACTGTTTGCTCCGTGGCAACGCCAATATCGGCGGCTACTTTCCAACCTCTGGTCTGGCAGCGGAATTTGTGGATGATGCGCGCCAGGCGATGGCCGACTTCGTGAACGCACCGTCACCCGACGAGATCATTTTTGGTCAGAACATGACCAGCCTGACGTTGCATGTATCCAGATCGATTGGCCAGCAACTGAGTCCCGGGGACGAGATTGTCCTTTCGCAGATGGATCACGACGCGAACATCGAACCCTGGAGGTTACTGGCCCGCGATCGGGATCTTGAGATTCGCTGGTTGCCATTCAATACTGAGACCTTCGAATTCGACCTGGACAAGCTGGATGACCTGTTAAATGAGCGTACCCGGCTGGTCTGCGTTGCCGGCGCAAGCAACCTGACCGGCACAATCAACGACATTCGGGCGATTTGCGGGAAAGTCCGCGATGCGGGCGCGTGGAGTTACATAGACGCGGTTCAGTCTGCGCCGCATGTCATCAGTGATGTGCAGGAGTTTGGTTGCGACTTCCTGGTGTGCTCGGCGTACAAGTTTTTTGGACCGCACCAGGGAATTCTCTGGGGACGGCGCGAGGTACTGGAGCAGCTCGATCCCTATAAAGTCAGGCCGGCGCCCGAAGAACTTCCGTGGTGTTTTGAGCCCGGCACGCAAAGTCACGAAGGATTGGCCGGAACTGGCGCGGCCGTCGACTACTTTGCTGGTATTGGGGAAACGTTGGCGGGCGCGGGCACGCGAAGGCAGCGGCTCGTCACCGCTTTCGAGCATTTGTTCGAGTACGAAAAATCATTGGCAGCCCGTTTGATCTCAGGTCTGAACGATATCCCGGGGGTCAAAGTGCAGGGCATCACGGCGCCGGACTCGCTGGCTCGCCGCGTACCAACGGTGTCTTTCACTCATTCAAATCACAGGCCTGAGGTAATTGCCGAGGCACTGGGGAAGCGCAATATTTTCGTGTGGAATGGCCACAACTACGGATTGGAGCCGGCGAAGGCTTTGGGACTGCTGCAATCCGGTGGCGTGGTTCGCATCGGCGCCGTGCACTACAACACCGCTGGAGAAATTGACGAAACCTTGAACGCACTCGAAGGCATTCTGCAATAAATAGGCCGCTCAAGAGCGACGATTTGCTCATTAAAAAAGGTCGCCCGAGGGCGACGAATTGCTCATTAAAAAAGGTCGCCCGAGGGCGACCTTTTGTGAGATTAATGCCAGAAAATTCAGGTCAGAGGAATTCGGAAAGATGCTCCACAATCCACACAAGACCCAATGGTTTTCCTGACACCTTTGAACTCTCACTAGACATGGATCACCTCCTTTCATGCTGTTTGCCCAGCCGCAGTATCTCCAAAAATGTACCGATTGCCAAGAAAAATGTTGTCTAAAAACAAGGGTGTAAAATGGATTTGTGATGGGATATGATAATTTGCTCGGTTGATGTAACCGGGCGCTAAAATAATTAGTCGAAAGTGGAGCTCGCGATAAACGACCAGCAGCCCATTATCAGCGACCCAACAGGCACGACAGCTACCGCGGAACCGGTGACCGGTGCCGAGCGCATCGACAGTCTCGACATACTTCGTGGTGTTTCAATCCTCGGCATCCTGGTTATGAACATTTACGCGTTCGCCATGCCGTTCCCGGCCTACGCCAACCCGTTGCTCATGGGTGGTACTGACACACTCAATCTCGGCACCTGGTTTTTTACACACATATTTGTTGATCAGAAGTTCCTGAGCATATTTGCAATGTTATTTGGCGCGGGAATTATTCTGATGACCGGCAGGGCGGAAGCCACGGGTGCGAAAGTCGGCCGCATCTATTATCGGCGGCAATTTTTCATGTTGATGCTCGGCGCAATCCACGCGTATTTCCTTTGGTTTGGGGACATCCTGTTTATGTACGCGGCGGTTGGCATGTTCGCGTATCTGTTTCGCAAGCTCACGCCGCGGAAACTGCTTATTGTTGGCTGCGTGTTGTTGTCGGTCCATCTGCTGTTGGGCCATGGCATGGGTTCGCAAATGGGAAAAACGATCACGCAGGTCGCTGAGGTCACCGAATTGAAGCAAGCGGGCGAGACCCTGACGACGGAACAGGAAAAGCTCCTCGAGGACTGGGAGGAAATGCGTGGGTTCATGGCACCGAACGCAGAAGTTGCACAAAAAGACGTCGATATTCATCAGGGCAGTTACGTCAGCATCACGGCGCACCGGATTCCGCTGGGCGGCAACTTTGCAGATATTCGGGAGTGCTCTTCACCGGGCTCTGGCGTGTTACGGCTCTGATGCTCTTCGGGTATGGCGCTGATGAAGACCGGTGTGCTATCGGCGGAACGCTCAACCGATTTTTATCGCAAGATGATGCTGATTTGTTATGGAATCGGGTTACCGCTGACCGTATACAGTGCGATCGATCTGAGCGCGCACGACTTCGATCCGCTATATGCCATGCAAAGTGGCGGTCTTGCGAATTATTTCGGTAGCATCATTGTCGGGTTGGGCCATATCGGCGCCGTGATGTTGTTGATAAAGACGGGTTTCGTTCAACGATTGCTCGGGCGGTTCGCGGCAGTCGGGCGCATGGCGTTGACGAACTACCTGATGCACTCTGTCATTCTGACGACGGTGTTTTATGGATACGGCCTGGGACTGTACGGCGAGATTCCGCGTTTCTGGCAGATGAGCTTCGTCATGGCTGTAATTGCGCTGCAACTCTCCTTAAGTCCGTGGTGGCTCGCTCGCTACCGGTTTGGGCCAGTCGAATGGCTGTGGCGGTCGCTGACCTACTGGCAGCGGCAGCCGATGCGTCGGCACTAATCCACGCACGCCAGTGATTCTGGCCACATTTGGTGTGTATACTTCGATACTTGCCTGCGCAGGGGCAGAAACGATAACGATAAGAGAGACCATAATGGCAATCGCAGATCTGAAAAACGTATTGAAAATCTTTGGCGGCTCCGAACTCAGCGAGGGGGAGCACGATGAGTTGCGTAAAGAGGTCTTGTTGATGACCCTGGCAAGGGCAGCCGATGCCGACATCAATATTCAGACCGTTGAGGTCGACCGGATTCGCGAAATCCTGAAGGAAACCACGGGCGAGGATTTCACCGCAGCTGACATTCGAGTCGCGGCACGAGCCGAGTTGTACGCAGAAGCGAATCTTCGTAAGTATCTGGGTAGTGTCAATAAGAAGATGCGGGACCAGGATCGTGCGGATACCGTTCAGGCGCTCGCTGACGTTTTTCGCAGCGACAGAATGTCAGCGTGTTGGAAATCGATTTCTTCAATCGTACGGTCGAGGCGCTGCAAGCCACGCCAGCCCAGATTGCGGGCCTGGTCGCCGGCGACGTCGACTAACCCTGTTTTTGCCTGGAGCGCCGCCGCCATAATGCGGCAGCACCGCTGCTGGTGAAAGCTCGCAAGTTGCGAGTCGATATGACGCTGCCGATCTCGCGATAGATAACAAACAACCCTGACACAATAATCACCGTGGCGCCGGCGACGACCCACCGGTCGGGCACTTCGTCCCAAATCAGGTAACCGGCAATCGCACCGCCAATCAGGGCCGTGTATTCAAACGGTGCAAGCATCGCGGGTGACGCGCGGCGATAGCCGCCAATGATGCCAATCCAGGCGACAACCGAACATGCGCCCGCCACCACGAACAGCACCCAGCCATTCAGATCCGGGGGCTGCCAGTGTCCCGTGCCCAGCATCGTCATCGAAACCAATAATGGCCCCGTGGTTACATACACGGACAGCGAAAAACTGTTTTCGGTATTCGACAGTTTGCGGGCGGTAATCGCGAGGCACGCATAGCAAAAAGCGGCAAACAAAACGGCACTATGCGCCAGCGATATTTGCTGTGTGCCGGGTCGTAGAATAATCAATACGCCGGCAAATCCGATGACAACGGCCGTCCAGCGCCGCCATCCGACGTGCTCACCGAGCATTGGCACCGACAGCGCTGTGACCATGAGTGGCGCTGTAAAGCCGAGCGTCAGTGCATTGACCAATGGCATGCGCGCCAGACCGTAAAAAAATCCAAACATCGCGCCAACTGCAAGAATCGTGCGTGCCAAATGCCAACGCCAACGGAGGGTCTTTAGTTTATTCACGCCGCCGAATTGCCTGGCCAGCAACAGAAAGATCGCTACGCCGATAGCGCTACGAAGAAACACAAATTGCTCAAGCGAATAGCTGGCCAGGATTTCCTTGGCACTCAAGTCCAGGCCGAGTCCGCCAACTACGCCCAACAACAGGTACGCAATTGCCTTGCCTGCCGAGTCCTGGCTGAGATCCGGATTCATCGTGTTACCGCTGTGAAAGTGAACAAGAGCTGAACATGATGGCATGAGTCGAACACCATGCCTACAGATTCAGCGTTGATTCAGTGACGAAGTCGTTAAATAGGTCAAGACACAAAAGATCAGAGGACTGGATCATGTTAGCCATTAATCAAACACGGATTCGATTAACTTTGTTGACGATGTTCTTGCTGATCATTGCCGCTACCCACGTAATGGCACAGACAGAGTCACGTCAATCCGTGACGACGCAATACACGAGGGCCGAGCGCGACACTGCCGCCCCGGGCAGGGTGTCGCAAGATGAGTTTGACGCGTTAGTAACAACAGGCAGTCGTGATTCTGGCAAGCACTCGGGTGTGCAGTCCAAAGCCGGCGCGATGGCATCGATGACGGCGAGCAACAATTTCTGGTTCTACACAGCGGACGTCGTGTTGTTTAATGATCACGATCTCGACGGTCATTTTTATGGCATTGATCTGTTATTCGACGTAGATACTTATTTTACGGTCGCCGACGTCTATGCGGTGCTGTACCTGAGCCTCGAGGATGGCCCGTGGAACGAGTACGCGGCCACCGAAATCTTCAGCATTCGTGGCGCGTCCGGCGACGACGAAACCATCGTTGTCACTGAACTTGTGGCGGGTTACCCGACGGGTAGTTATGACATCCTGATCGAATTATTCGATGCTTACGACGATAGCTTCGCCGCAAGTTATGGGCCCTTCGATACACCTGAGCTCACATTCCTCCCACTGGAAGATGCGGAGTGGGATACCCCGTATCTGCCGCCTACGGTCATCGTTACGGAAGGTGGGGGTTCGCTGGGGTGGTTGTCGTTACTCTCGCTGCTCTTCGTTCGGCGAATCGACTGGAGACATTCGCTTGAATCATAAGCAGGCTTGGCGTCAGAAATAATGTCAGAACCGTGGCGAATGCCAGCCCGCCCGCGACCGATGACGCAAGTTGAGTCCACCATTGAGAACTTGGGGCGCCGATCGACACTTCACGGGCAATCAGGTTGATGTTGAGGCCAAGAACCATTGGCATCAGACCGACGATTGTCGTAACGGTCGTCAGCAAGACGGGCCGCAGTCGAATCGCGCAGGTGCGCAGGACGGCGTCTTTGGCCGCCATTCCGCGTTTGCGCAGCACGTTGTAGGTATCGATGAAAACAATATTGTTGTTCACCACGATTCCGGCGAGCGTGATAACGCCAACGCTGCTCATGATTATTCCAAACGGCATGTCCATGATCAGGTGGCCCAGGAGAACGCCGCCGGTCGAAAACAATACTGCGGTCAGAATTAATCCGGCCTGGTAGATGCTATTGAACTGAGTGACAAGAATAATCGCCATGATGGACAACGCCATGAGCATCGCATTGCCGAGGAATTTTTCATCTTCCTCCTGATCTTCAATCGTGCCCCGAAACTCGGCCGTAACGCGAGGGTCGAGGCCAAGCGACGGTAACAACTCACGTAGCTCGGCGATGACCTCGGACACAAGATAGCCCTGTGCTACGTCAGCCTCGAGAGTCATTGTGCGCCGCATGTCGGTGCGCGTGATCGTACTCACCTTCTGCGCGGGTACCCGTTCGACAAACGTGCTGATCGGAACCAGGCCGCCTGGAGTGGGGATACGCAGTTCGTCGATCTGTGACAAGTTGCGGCTGTCCGACGGATAGCGAACACGAATGTCGATTTCGTCATCGCTGTCGTCGGGACGATATTCGCCAATCTTGATACCGTTGGTGACGAGTTGCACCATCGCGCCGACCAGTGTTATGTCGGCGCCAAATTTTGCCGCCTCAGCACGATCGACTCTGATTTGCCACTCGATTCCCGGCAACGGGCGGCTGTCTTCAATATTTGTCACAGCCTCGTGCTGTTCGAGGACCGATCGGACGTGCGCGATACTGTCGGTGACAAGGTCGCCGTCACGTGAGGAAAACTCAATGAATATCGGCTTGCCTTGCGGCGGGCCCGAGTCCGGCTTGCGGGTTTCAATCGTTATTCCTGCGAGGTCTGAAGTCCTGTCGCGAATCTCAGCCAGAATTTCGTCCGATTTGCGGCGTTTGTCCCAATCGATGAAATTCAGAGTCAGGGAGCCAATCTGATCTTGCGTGCCCCGCACGTCTTCGGTTTTTGCGTACAGGAATTCGATTTCCGGCATGCCGATGATGCGTTCTTCCACTTGACGTACAAGATAGTCCTTCTCGTCGGTCGACAGGTCGCCGCGTGCTCGAATGTCGACCATCGCAAAAGGGTTGTTCGACGTCGGGGAAATACTCCACGCCGCGGCCGAATGCAATAAAGCCAATGTAGATTGTCACAAGTAATGTGCAAACAAGTCCGACATTGCGCCACGGATGCAGCAGCGAGCGCTTCAGAAAGCGCACGTAGCGTCCGGTGAAGCCGCTAATCGTATCGAGATCTCCCGGTCTCAGCAGCCGCCAGGTTATGCTTTGCGGATTCGGTGATTGCGCCTGTTTTGCCGAATATCGAGCCCAGAGTTGGAACAATCAGCAATGCCATCAACAGCGAGGCAGCGAGTACTGCAATCAGCGTGATCGGCAAATATTTCATGAATTCACCCGATATACCGGGCCAGAAGGCGAGCGGAACGAAAGCGGCGAGTGTCGTGCAGGTCGACGCAATGATCGGCCAGGACATTCTTATGGCGGCCCGCGAATAGGCGTCGTGGCGCGACTCGCCCTCGGCAAGCCGCCGGTCCGCCATTTCCGTGACTACGATCGCACCGTCCACCAGCATGCCAACCGCCATGATCAGGGCGAACAACACCATCATGTTGATCGTAATGCCAAACGCACCGATCAGTAAGATTCCCAGCAGAAAGCTGCCCGGAATCGAAATGCCAACCAACAGAGCCGAACGAATTCCGAGAATTCCAATGATGACAATGAAAACCAGGAGTACTGCCGCGAGCACACTGTTTTGCAACTCGGTCAGCATGTCATTGACGTCCTTGGACTTGTCCCGTGAAATGCTGATTTCGATTTCATCGGGCCAGTACTGTCGCTCCGCTTCAACAATAGCTTTGGCCTTGATGACCGCATCGACAAGATTTGATCCGCCGCGCTGTACGACCTCAATCGCTAGTGCCGGCTTACCGTTCAGGCGCGCATAGCTTTCGGCGTCTTTGTAGGTGCGTCGAACTTCGGCAATATCCTTGAAATGCACGACTCGTTCGCCAATGACCTTGATTGGCAGGTTGAGCACGTCCATGGGTGATTCGAATACACCCGGAACTTTAATCGGAAATCGCCCCTCGGCTGACTGCAAGGCTCCTGCAGCAACCAGTTTGTTGTTATTTGCGACGAACCTGACGATCTGCGCCTGGTCCAGCGCGTAACTTTCCATGGCTAATGGATCGACAATCACTTCCATGAGTTCTTCGCGCACTCCGACGAGATTAACTTCAAGGACGCCGCTTATGCCTTCAAGTTTTTCCTGCAGATCTTTGGCAATCTTTGTCAACGTTCTTTCAGGCACATTTCCGGCCAGGTTCAGGACGAGCATCGGATCGAAACGCGTCATCTTGACCTCGGTGATCGTGGGGTCCTCGGTTTCGTTCGGCAATTTGGCGGCGGCGTTGTTTACGCGCTCACGGATGTCCTGCAGCGCCTTGTCCGTATCGATGCCGGCTTCAAACTCGACCTGCACGCTCGCGCCGCCTTCGTAGGCTTCGGCGATCATTTCCTTGATGCCTTCGACCGTGCGAATTTCCTGTTCCATCGGCCGGACCAGCAAACGCTCGGCGTCTTCGGGTGAAATTCCGTCATGTGTCATCTGCACATAGATCAACGGAATCTCAATGTCCGGTTCAGCCTCTTTGGGGATCGTCAAATAAGCGTACATCCCCGCGACCAGGATCACGATCAGTCCCAGAATGACCGTACGTGAGCGGGTCATTGCAGCTTCGATCAATTGCATTGTTAGCTGCCCTCGGCGGCGGATTTCTTGGCGACCGTGGTTTCTATCTCGCTTTCCGGTACCGCGTCGACGACTGAGCCGGTCGTCACAAAACCCTGCCCCACAGTGATAATCGTTGCGGTCTCCGGCAAACCGGCGACCCAAACGCCGTTGCCGGAAGAAAGCGCGATATCCGCGACGACGAATTCGACCTTGCCCGAGTCGTTGATGATCTTAAGGCCGATGTTGCCGGCGTCGTCGAGCGTTAACAGTGACGGCGAAATACGATGTGCCATGATCGATTCGGCAGGAATATACAACTCAGCCGTGCCGCCGGCGCGTATTGCACCGTCTCGATTATCGACTTCAAGTTCCACGGTAAACGTGCGGGTCGCATTGTCGGCAACGGGAGCAACGTAGCGAATGCTGCCATGAACATCTTCACCCGTCGCAAGCGTGGCTTTAGCGGTCATGCCAACGTGCACGAAGCGCGCATCGAATTCGGATACGTTTGCGGAGACAATAATTGTTCGGTTGTCGACGAATGTTGCGATTGGGTCGCCAACCTTGAGGAAATCGCCTATCTCAACGGCACGTGCCTGCAGGGCGCCATCGAACGGTGCTCGCACCTGCATGTATTCCAGGTCAAGTCTGGCACGCGTCAACTCCGCTTTGGCGGCTTCGAGCAGCGCGACGCCTTCTTGCAATTGTGCTTCAGACACGTAGCTCTCGGCTTTCAGTTTGGCGCGTGCCTCGTATTCGACTTCGCGTTGCCTGACGGTGGCTTCAGCCTGGGCAAGCCGGGCACTGCGATCGCGTTCGTCAAGACGAACAATGACAGTGTTGCGATCGACGTTAGCGCCACGCCTGGCACCGATGCTCACCACTCGCCCATCTGTTTCGGCCGATAGCTCGACGACCCTGGCAGGTGCTGTCTTGCCATTAACGATGATCGTACGTGTAACTTCTTCGGCGATCTGGGTTCGAACCCGGACTTTGCTTTGCGGAGCGATCGTCGATTTGGCAATTGCGCCGCCGCGCTCGCCAGTTGTGTCGTCACTATTGCCGAATTGGCCTGAAAGCAGCCAACCTGCGACAAAAATCGCGATACCGGCCGAATAAAACCAGGATCGATATTTCTCAAAATTTCCCAAGTCCATCTCTCTAATACCTTCTCTTTGTACGACGATTGGACTAGCCAGTCGCCAGGTTGTCCTGTTGATCCTGTGTGCCCGGATCCTCGATTAGCTTGTGCCCGTTTTCCTCAATATATTTCTTCATTGCCATCATTACGGCACGGCCGATACCAACCGTGAAGTGCATGCCGTTGGGTGTTTTCCGCATACAGGAGTGTTCGAATTCGTCGAAGAGTTTTTCGTATTCTTCGATTTCTGCAATGCGATTGTTAAGAACGGCTTCTACCTGCTCAGAAGCCATCAGGTGTGCAAAGCACATCGTGGCGAGAAATTCGGAGCGCACTTTATGGCTGGGATTGGGAGTGTCAAGCTCGGCCAACAGCTTTTCCCGGCCAGCTTTCGTTATGCGATAAACCTTGCGATCGGGTTTGCCGTCCTGCGCAATACATTTGCAGCTGACCAGCTCTTTTTCGGCTAGCGACGCGAGCGCGGGGTAGATCGACCCATAGCCAGCCGCAAAAAAATGGCCGAAGGACGACTCGAAGTGCTTTTTCAGGTCATAGCCCGAGGCCTCGCCGTCCGTCAGCATCCCAAGGCAAACCGTCTTTACGTCCATGGCATCTTTTCCCGGCAGCAAGGGCTGCCCATATATCGGGGCGATACATAGTATCAGTCCGATATATGATGTCCAGCATTATTTTGGACTGGGTCTATTCCTACTCTGCGAATTGCGCCAGAAACGGGCTGAGTAAACGATTGTGGGGGTCCAGCTGACGCCGGATGCGGCGGAAAAAATCCAGGCGGTTCGAATAGGTTTGGATGACATTCTCTGCTCGGATGGCACGCGACTGACTAATCAGTGGAGTGCCGCCCCATTGCTCCGCGAATTCGGCCAGGTCGATGACAAAATCGTCCCAGCCTTGTGACTGCGTTGACGCCGTTGTCAGCGCAATCATTGTCTCGTCATAGGAGGGCGAAAGCGGTGAACTCGCATCGCGGTTCAGGCGATAGCCTACGGCCGGAAGGTCGCACCGGTATCGCGAGTTCGCGAGCGTTGTCTCGCAAAAATCCCGATAGGCCAGCGCAATCATGGAAAAGTCAATCGCAGGAAAACACCAGGTTGAATAGAACGTGGTACGACTTGCGTGGCCACGACCAGATTGTGACGTCGCATTTGTGCCGGTCCGAACTAGCTTTGAGTTGACGAAACCCTGCGTGGCCTCGCTGATGCTGTCGATGAGCTGATACTTGATCGAGTCTATCGGGACAATTCGATTCAGCGACTTGAATACATTCGGCAGGACCGTGCTCTCGCCCCAATCCTTGAGCTTCCAGGGCGCCCGGTAAGCATTACCCGGATCGGAGTCGTAACGTCGCAGGTCGAGATAGACGCGATCGCGGTACGGCATCAGGTAGAACTTGAAGCCGACATTGCTCGCCGCCAGCGTATCGACGATGGAGGCAAACTTGTCGATGGTTACTCGGCGGTGGCTGGCGGTAAACGTACGAATAGGCTGAATGCGCAGCGTGACCTCGTAGATGACACCGAGCATCCCGAAGCTCATTCTCAAAGCAGCCAGCAGGTTTTTCTGCTGCGGAACGATGCTTAGAATCTTGCCAGCCGCGGTAACGATTTTCATTGCGATAACGTGGCTTGAGAAATAGCTACCTGTATTCCCGATGCACGGGCCATAGCAGGGTGCAGAAACCGCGCCGCCGACTGTGCGGCCTTGCAACTCGAAACCACCGATCAGCTCAAACCCATCTTCGGCGAGAGTGTCAACGAGGGATTCGACGAGAACGCCTGCTTCGACAGTTACCGTATGTTTGTCAGTGTCGACCCGGATGATGCGGTCCACGCCCAGCATGTGGATGGTCGATCCACCGGTGGTCCGGTAACAGTCTGTCGATGCCGTACCCGCACCCCGCGGACGGATTGGCAACGCAGTGTGTGCGTCCGGTTCGAGGCATCGGCGCAGGTCGCCAAGATTTTTTGGCCGTAAATGTGCGGGTTCAGTGTGAGTCGGACTGCGATGGCGTCCGGTATTGCGCAGATTCGTTGCGAGCATCCATGTCTCCAGCAATTAGTCCTGAAATGCCAAAGTCACAGATCGGGTAGCTGTCGTCAGAGCGGCGAGCAGCGATTCGTGTCGGCGGCCCCGCTGTCATAGGATAATCCCTTAGACCGGTGGCTTTGCGACCCTGTTTTTCAACAGGTGTGCCTTTGTCATGCGAGCGAATATCGTTGCATAGCGCGCAGATCACTGTCAATGAAATGCGTCGTTCAAAGAACTTATTGTCAAATTATGTTGTGACTTGTCAGTGACCGTATAGTGACGCAAGCTATGATCGTGACTTACTCAATCAATGACCTCGTTGCAAATGCGCACGCGGCAGACAAACGAATATGTGAAATTGTTCGTCGTACGGCGCTCGCACACTCACCGGTATTCAGTGACGCGACCGGCGCCGACGTCTACCTCAAACTTGAAAACCAGCAGCTCACAGGATCTTTCAAATTACGCGGCGCCTCCAATCGCTTGATGACCTTGTCGGCCGAGCAACGACAGAAGGGTTGTGTCACGGCCTCAACCGGCAACCATGGGGCCGCAGTCGCATGTGCTATGCAAAAACTCGCGACCAGCGGCGTGATATTCGTGCCAGAGCAAACATCGACTACGAAAGTTGAAGCCATTCGAAGCTATGGTGGTGATGTGCAATTTTTCGGGACAGATGGCCTCGACACAGAGCAACATGCTCGGGACTTCGCCGATCGTAATAAGATGTTCTACCTGTCGCCGTACAACGATAGGGAAGTCATCGCCGGTCAGGCAACTTGCGGCATCGAGATTGTGCAACAGTTGCCGGACCTCGACGCCATTTTTGTCGCGGTCGGTGGTGGCGGGTTAATCAGTGGCGTTGCCAGCGTCTTGAAGGCACATGATTCAGGCATTCGCGTCTATGGCTGCCAGCCGGAGGCGTCTGCGGTCATGGCAAAATCAGTCGAGGCTGGACGCATTCTTGACCTGGCGAGCGATCCGACGCTGTCCGACGCTACAGCCGGCGGGATAGAAGCCGAAGCAATCACTTTCGAACTGTGCCGTCAGCTAGTGGACGAATTCGTGCTGGTCAGCGAGGCCCAGATTGCCGCGGCGATGCGCCAGTATATTGACGCCTTCGACGAAGCCATCGAAGGGGCGGCGGGCGTCGCACTGGCCGCCATGATCGCGCGGCAAGACGCTTTGAAAGGCCAGAAAGTTGCTGTCATTATCTGTGGCGGCAATGTGAGTCAACAAGTTTTGGACACTATCGAGTAAATTATTGCTATGCACCCGGCGTCTTCGAATTTGAGCAGACTACTACTGATCACCTTTTTCACAGGCGCTGCCAATGCGGTGCTTGCGACGCCAACGGCGTTTATCAACGTCAATGTTGTTTCGATGACCGAGGATTCAGTTGTCGCGGGTCAGACCGTCATAATTGATAGCGGCCTGATCGCATCGATAGGCCCGGTTGATACGACTCCTGTGCCCAAAGATTGCGACATCGTAGACGGCACCGATCGCTTCCTGATGCCAGGTCTGGCCGAAATGCACGCGCACGTTCCTGATGCTGACTCGGCGAAGCTCGACCGGGTGCTGACGTTGTTCGCGGCCAATGGCGTCACTACGATCCGCGGCATGCTGGGTCACCCGTCGCATCTGCAGCTGCGGCAACAACTGCTGGATGGCGATGTCTTTGGTCCACAACTGATCACCTCAGGGCCATCAATGAATGGTAATTCGGTGAGCGGGGCAACGGACGGTGCGCGTCAGGTCAGAGCGCAGCACGAGGCAGGCTACGATTTCATCAAGATTCACCCAGGACTCAGTTCGAACGAGTTCTTCGCGATTGCCAATGCTGCCAATGAACTCGGCATGCCTTTCGCCGGGCATGTGCCCGTTGCGGTTGGCGTTGACAAAGCACTGGGCGCGGGCATGGCGACGATCGATCATCTCGACGGCTACCTGGCGGCATTGATGCCCGCAGATTCTGATGCGTCAGGCGGTTACGGCGGTTTCTTCGATGTCCTGCTGGCGGATCAACTCGTGGAAGAGCGGATTGCCGAAATCGCGGCACGAACGGCAGCGTCGAGCACCCTGGAATGTACCGACGGAGTCGCTATTCGAGCACCGCGTATCCGAAGTGACAGTTGCAGAACTCAGCAACCGCTCGGAAATGCGTTACATGCCGGATGAGACGGTGCGTCGCTGGGCGCAGACAAAAGAGCGCCAGGAGAGCGAGGCTGGCTTTAATTCAGAACTTGCAGCCCGTGCGATTGAGTTGCGGCGCAATTTGATAATGGCATTGCATGAGGCCGGCGCCGGATTGCTGCTCGGGTCAGATGCACCCCAGGTTTTCAACGTGCCCGGTTTCTCGTTGCATCATGAATTACATTTCATGGTTGAGTCGGGACTGACGCCTTTCGAGGCAATCGCGACAGGAACAACGGCTGTCGCGAAATTCCTCGGTACGAACGCAGGTAGCATTGAGATCGGTCGCACCGCCGACCTGGTTTTGCTGGATGCCAATCCGTTGGCCGACATCAGCAATACTCGCCGGGTGCACGGGGTCATGTTGCGAGGTGCCTGGCATTCGTCACGAGATCTTGAATCTCGCCTGTCTGGCTATCTGTCGCACGGCCGGTGATCCTGTAACTATTTGAAATTACTCTCTTTTGGCAATTCGGGCGAGACGATCATGTCCGCCCGGTTCGTGTGCTGCTAGAATCAAGTCATGCAGGGATTTAGAAGGGAGTCAGCATGAAACTCATCAAGCATCTGCTGGACAGAAAAGGCCGAGACATCATTTCCGTCAAGCCTGAGACCTCGGTACTCGACGCCATTCGGCTTATGGCGGAGAAAGGCATCGGTTCTCTTGTGGTTATGGAGGATCAGGAGTTGCTCGGCATCGTGTCCGAGCGCGACTACGCGCGCAAAGTCATCATCAAGGGAAGATCATCGGAAAGCACGGCGGTTTCCGAGATCATGACGGCCAACGTTTTTACGACCTCGAGCAGTGAGACCGTCACTGACTGCATGGGCGTGATGACCGAGAAAAAAATTCGCCACTTGCCGGTTGTTGAGGACAACGTCGTAATCGGAATGATATCGATCGGCGATTTGGTCGAGGCGATTATTGCTGATCAGCAGGAAGAAATCGAACAGCTGGAACACTATATCAGCGGCTAAAAGATGCGACTACGATCCGCGTATCCTGTGAAAATAAATTCCGACCATGGAGTGTATCGCGCTTGCATTGTCGGTTGTCTGTGTTTTCTCGCAGCCGGCGTGCTGGCACAGTCCAATACAACGGTTATCGGCCCATCCAATCCGGATTTGAAGTACGGTGCGGACGCGCTTTTGGCCGGCGATGCCGACGAAGGCGTCCGGTTGACATTGTTGGGTCTCAAGTTCGCCGGGGCCACGCGGGATCGACAAACTGCGAAGTCCAATCTGTGCGCCGGCTACCTCATGCTCAGGGAATACGATACGGCGCTCGCGTATTGCGATGAAGTGCTCGCGGAAAACGACGAACACTGGCGCGCATACAGCAATCGAGCACTGGTCTATGTGAAAATTGGGCGATTCGAAGACGCCGAACAGGACTTGCAAAGAGGCGAGGCAATCAGACCAAGTTCCAGAACTCTGAAAGCAGTACGCAGGATGTTACTTGACGCGGCCAGTCCTGTGTCACCGAACATAATAATTGATGATCGTCGTGACTCTACCGAGAGCACTGATGAAAACTAAGCCTCGCGGCATGGCTGTTCTGATCTATTTGCTCGTTGCAGTGGCGGGCGCCGCTGAGGACGACTCCGACGTTACGCATTTCACTGACGACACGGGTGATCGCATGCCTTTGCAGACGGTTGTTCCTGTGTACCCTGAACGTGCGATAGCTGATCGCATCGAAGGTGAAGTGCAGGTATGTTTCAACGTGGATCGCGAAGGACGTACGTCGAGAATCGCAGTACGCCGAAGCAGCAATCGGTTGTTTGAGAAACCGGCAATGTTGGCCATTCGGGGGTCGAGCTACGCGCCCTTGCCACAAAGCGAAAATTTGTCAGGAATCAAGACTTGCCGGACATTTCGATTCTTGCTCGATCCTGTCGCAATCGAAGTTCCAGCCGTGGATTCAGTTGACGCCGAGCCCTGACGCGAGCCGCGCGGCCCGCAGTGTGTTCGCCATCAACATGGCAATCGTCATCGGACCAACGCCACCGGGAACCGGTGTTACGGCCGCCGCCACCTCGCAGACAGAATCGTAGTCGACATCGCCCGTCAGTTTCGATTTCGTCTCGCCGTCCGCCGATGATTCGATACGGTTGATGCCGACGTCGATGACGATTGCACCGGGTTTTATCCAGTCGCCCGTCACCATATTCGCCCGGCCGACTGCGGCAACGACAATATCCGCCCGACGGACCACGTCGGGCAGGTCCTTTGTCCGACTATGCGTGACAGTAACGGTAGCATTGGCCTGGAGTAGCAAGCTGGCCACCGGTTTACCGACGATGTTGGAGCGACCAATGACCACCGCGTTTAGTCCCGACAGATCGGTGCCAAGATATTCCTCGATCATCAGCATGCAGCCTGACGGAGTACATGGAATGAATGCGTCAGCAGTATTGCCCGAGCTGAGCTTGCCGATATTGATGAAGTGAAAACCGTCGACGTCCTTGGCGGGCGAAATCGCCTGGGTAACGGCTTGCTCGTCGATATGCGCTGGTAGCGGCAGCTGCACAAGAATGCCGTGAATGTTTTCGTCGCCATTGAGGTCGTCAATGAGCTTGAGCACGCTGTCCTGGGAGGTATCCTCGGCGAGCGTGTGCTGCTCTGAATGAAATCCGCAGGCCTCCGCGGTCCGCTTCTTATTGCGAACGTAAACCGCGCTTGCCGGATCTTCCCCGACAATTACGACCGCGAGGCCCGGCGTCAGGCCGTGCTCGCTCCGCAGTGCTTTAGTCTCGCCGCTGATCTTTGCGGACAGGTCTGCGGCCATCGCCTTGCCATCGATGCGTTGCGCGTTTGTCATCCGGTTTGCTGCCTCGTCAATAAGAAGTGCCTGCGACCTGGTTGGTCGGCGCCGCATGGTACCGTTGCCAGTTACCGGCGTAAACAGGCATCGTCGATATCGTGCTCAATGTCAGGTTCCTGTTCTGTCATGCTGGCGCAACGTCAACGCGTACAAAAACGCGGCCGGTGTAAGCGCGGCGGCAACGTGTTTGAGCGAATGACCGCTAATGAGGTGCCCGACCCCATAGATCGCGGCATCGAACTGCTCAAACAATTTGGCGATGAAATAGAAGGCAAACATCCACCAGAAATAACGAGCTGTGCCTGTCACAGGGCGGTAACTCAACAGGATTACCGGAATCAGCAACATCGGCAAGAACTGAACGATCGCATAAGGTCGCAGATCGCCGGCGCCTCGGGACTTCGGTCAAAGCCCAATATCCGACGGACGCAAGTCCGACGACGAGCAGGGGCAGCAGCAAGCGCCGTGCTGCCCGTACCGACACGAATTCGCCGACGATGATCGAAAAAAGGCCAGCGAACCCAATCGTCATTGGCAGGCGATCCCAGACCAGTGCTCCGTTGCCCGGTGCGAGGTGATAGTAGCCCGAACCAAACGCGGTTAATAAGATGCCGACGAAAAATACGCGGTATGCGGTTTCCAGCCCGGACACACAAACCACATCGCTGTGCCTATGAACATAAAAAAGGCCGGCCACACCGACCAGCAGGAACGGCAGATTGGACGCGACATTCCAGAAGTTGTCGATGCCGAACAACATGCGCGTATCACTGAAGTTGTGGTAGGCAGGGTCTTGTGGAATCGGCGCGACGAACAGGAAGACCGCGATTATTGCGGCAACAGACGCAAGTATCAGGACGATAGTGTTTGTGTTACGTGCCAGGTTCATGTTCTTCGCAAGCTGAGATCTTGCTTGAGTATTGGAAGCTCACGAATTCGGATTCCCGTGGCATTGAAAATGGCGTTAGTGACGGCTGGCGCAATTGGCGGCGTACCAGGTTCACCAGCGCCGCCCAACGACTGACCGCTGTTGATAATGTAGGTTTCGATAGCCGGTGCCTCGTTCATTCGTAACATTGGGTAGTCGTGGAAGTTGGACTGTTCGACGGCGCCGTCTCGAATCGAGATCTCGCCGTGCAACGCGGCCGTCAGGCCATACGCGATACCGCTTTCCATCTGTGCGACGAGGCCGTCCGGATGAATAGCAAAGCCAGCGTCGACCGCGCAGACGACGCGGCGCACCCTGGGATCGCCGTTCCGAATTTCGACCTCAGCCACCTGTGAAACTATAGTACCAAAGGATTGGTGAATCGATATCCCACGGCCGAAGTTCTGTGGCAACTGGTTTCCCCAACCGGCTTTTTGTGCGGCAAGATCAAGCACGGCCCTGAATCGTGGCGCGTCAGCCAACAGGTCTCGTCGGTATTCGTAACCGTCACGCGCAGCTGCATCCGCCATTTCATCGATAAATGACTCGGTAAAAAAAGCGTGCAGAGAATGATCGACGCTGCGCCAAATTCCCCACGGCACCCGGGTCCTGCTAACGGTATGTAAGATGCGCTGGTTTTCGATTGCGTACGGGATATGAGTCGCCCTTCTCGGTTCGTGCTTGTTGACGTAGTGGTTATGCCAGGCAGTCGCGTTTCCGTCGTCATCGAGACCGCCCTGGAAGCGACTGATACATGCCTGCCGGTAATGATCTTGCTGCATATCTTCTTCACGTGACCAGATCAGCTTCACGGGATAATTTACCTGGGCCGCAATCTGCGCCGCTTGTTCCGCAAAGTCGGACTGCCAGCGACGGCCGAAGCCGCCACCAAGATACTGGTTGTGTACGATTACATCGTCGCTGTCGAAGCCAATTGCTCTGGCTGTTTTTCTCGCGAAACGCAGTGGATCCTGGCATCCCAGCCAGAGTTCACATTTGTTGTCGTGAACCCAGGCCGTGCAATTCATCGGCTCCATAGTTGCATGCGCGAGAAACGGCACGCGGTATTCTGCGGTGACTACAGTTGTTGACTTGGCCAACGCTTGCATCGAATCGCCGGTAAGGAAATCGACCTTTTCATTGTGAGTGCTCGCCGCACGATCAAGGTCTGTCGCATATTGCTCAAGTATCCCGGCCTGATCGAGGTCATAGCCGTCGCCACTAAATGCAATCTTCAATTGCAGAAGTGCCTGGCGGGCCTGCCAATAGCCATCGGCGACCACAGCGACTGCATCGCCGAGCGATATGACCTTGCGGACGCCCGGCATGTCTTGTATTGAGCTTTCGTCAACGGACAGCACTTTGCCACCGAACACCGGCGCAGCCCTGATGGCGGCATATTTCATATTGGGCAGCACGGCATCGATACCAAATTTGGCGCTGCCATCGGTCTTGGCAGGCACGTCAATTCGTGGTGGTGAGGTCCCCATGATGCGAAATGTGGAACTGTCTTTGAGTGTCGGTTTGTCGGGAATATTCATCATCGCCGCGGCAGGCGCCAATTCCGCATAGGTCGCACTGCGCGCGGTCGCCGGATGCGTAATCACGCTGTCCTTCGCAACGAGTTCCCCAACTGCAACCTGCATCTGGTCGGCTGCTGCTTGCAGCAAAACACACCGAGCGGCCGCGCCAATGGTGCGCATTGCAATCTGCCCGGTTGATCTTACCGACAGGCTGCCGCCTGTTATCTGGATCCCCGCGACCCGCGTTGCCTGAAAATAGAGTCCATCAACCGAGTCGACCAGCCAAGCCGGAAAATCGGTGTCGCCGAGCGTGTAGCCGCGAGCGAGCGCGTAATTCGCATACTCGCTGTGAGCGGGTGCTTCCTGCATTGTGACGCTGGCCCAGTCGGCATCGAGTTCGTCGGCGAGCATCATCGCCAGCGATGTGTGCACGCCCTGGCCCATTTCAGCGTGTGGGATGATCGCCGTCACGGTGTTGTCGGGCGATATCTTGAGCCAAGCATCAAAAAGCGACTCGTCGTCCGACGCCACGAGGTTTCTGGCTGCGGCAGTAGGATCACCTCGCCGAATCACTGCGCCGAACACGAGGACACCGCTGGCGGCGATACCCATTCTGATAAACGCGCGACGATGGAGCTTAGCCATCGAAAACTGGATCGTCCTCGAGCGCGTTGACTGCCCTGGCTGCGCGCTTGATGCCTTTGCGAATCCTGGGGTAGG
>PVMK01170899.1_pt1 | contig 20999 bp, 18 predicted proteins | sample 1853481 | NCBI WGS metagenome assembly PVMK01 (sample SAMN08533507, study PRJNA380276) | Marine sediment metagenome, whole genome shotgun sequencing project.
CGGCGTCGGTCACCATATATTCTTCGATTTTCTGCAGATTCACGCTTTGCACAGCTGCGGCATAATGGTTCAGTGTGTCGACCACTTGCCGGGCCTCTTCGCTTAACATCGAATCGGCCGATTCATCTTGCTTCGCCTCACCTTCATGTGCTGACAGTGGCGCACCTGCACCGACAGCTATCAGGCCGAGAAGAAACATAGCCAGATGAATTTTACCGGGCTGTTTGCGTATATTCATAGGGCTCTCCATAAACTTGACGGAATGTTTCGCCGTGTCTGGGCTCCTTTCGTTATTTTAATAGGTAAACGGAATGGTCATCGCGCCATCTTGCTTGGCGATCTTGCCGGATTTCATGACGAAATTGATGTCGTGCAGTGTGGAAATATCGTCGAGCGGATTGCTATTCACGGCGATCAGATCGGCGAGTTTGCCAGGCTCGAGCGTGCCGGCGTCTTCATCGATTCCAAATAATTCAGCCGTCGCGACAGTTGCCGAATAAATCGCATCCATCTCGTTCATGCCGTACTGAACCATGAAGTCGAATTCCTTGGCGTTGGTGCCATGCTTAAAGGTACCCGCGTCAGTGCCAAAGGCGATTTTGACTCCGGCGGCGTAAGCCCGCTCGAAAGCCCGGTACTCATTGCGAAGGGCGACGGAGGTCGGATTCGGAATGTTGAAGATCGGGGGCGGGTAACTGGCCGATATGGTCGGTACCAGAACAACGCCAGCCTTCTTCATCATCTCAAGGGCCTCGTCATCCAGCAGGAAACCATGTTCGATCGAGTCGACGCCGGCGCGAATGACATCCTTGAGGGTTTCTGCTTCGTATCCATGACTCGTGACTTTCATGCCGAGAATGTGCGCGGTCTCGATGATGGCCTCAATCTCGTCGTAGAAGAGCTGGCGCTCCAGCAAAGAGTTCGAGCCCAGGCCACCAGTGACCGTGAACTTGATCAGATCTGCGCCCGCCTTGTGTTGATAGCGAACTGCGCGCCGACATTCGATTGCCCCGTCACAGATACCCGCGCGCAATCGCGCCGTGAGATCAGCGGTATCTTCGATTGCCGTCGAATCGGCATGGCCCCCGGTCGCGGCGACCGCGGCGCCCGATGCAAGAATCCGCGGCCTATCATTCGTCCGGCGTTGATGGCGTTACGCACGGCGAAAACCGATTGATCATCGGAACCGACATCCCGGACCGTCGTGAATCCGGCCGCGAGGCTGCGGCGCGCGTAGATCTACGGCGTTGACGGCTTCCTCGGCGGAGTTCGGAACCTGCCAGACACCGCGCCGGGCCCGTTCACCGCGGCGGCGGCTGGGCTGGTGGCGCAGATGGACATGCGCATCCATCAATCCCGGTAGAATGAACTTATCAGACAGGTCAATGACCTGTACCGTCGCGTCATCGTCAGCACCGATCGCATCAGCGGACAGATACCCTTTTTCAACGCGGTCAACGCGGTCGTTTTTTACGACCAGCGTGACGTTGTTGCTTGGCTTTTTACCGGGGACTGCCAGCAGTGTTCCGGCATGAATCAGAACATACGTATCCGGTGCCGCCTGGTGTCCTGAACCAGACGCTGGCCGCTGCGCCGACGCCGTTGTATTAACGAACAACAGCGCCGCGCAGGCCGTCACGATGCAGACGACAGAAAAAATGCTCCGCAAATGCAGAAAGCTGATCGGCCGAATCATTTCTTGTTCTCCTTATTATTATGACTTTGTCGCAGACCGGTTACCCGCTTTTTAACCCTCGTCCGCTGGCGGTTCGATCGGCGGAACGCCTTTGTAATTTTCCGGCCCGAGATTAAACGACGTCATGTCCATGACGTAGGTGGTCAAGGACTCGCCCTCGGCACCGGCCCTGGCGAATAGCATTTTAGTACCGTCGGGTGAAAGCGATGGCAGGCCATCGAAACCGTCATGGTAGGTCAGGCGCACCGGCTCACCACCGGCCAGGTCACCGAGGAAAACTTCCCAGTTATTGCCCGGTTCCACCCGCACGAAGACATAGTGTCGCCCATCCGGTGCCGGGTAGGGCGCCCAGTTCATGTCGCGATCGAATGTGCGCACGGTGCGCTCCGTGCCATCATGTTTGATCGTGAACACGGTCATTGGCGTAGGGTAAATCTTGCCGTATTCGTCGCGCTTCCAGGCCCGCATCATAATGGTTTCGTTGTCCGGCAGGTAGAACGGTGCGCCTTCCTGCCAGTCATCGGTAAAGGTAATTTGCTGTTCGTCGGTGCCGTCAGCACGCATGCGCCAGATATCGAGCTTGCCGTCAATCTGCCGGCCGAATACGATCCACTCGCCATTCGGTGATATCGAAACCTCTGCTTCATACACGTCGTTATCGGTCAGGCGCTGGATATTCTTGCCTTCGAGGTCGGAGGTATACAGTTCAGCGCCCTGCGGATATTCGTCTTGCGAAGCCCAGTCTCCGAGCGGCATGTCCATATTGTCCTTGGTCGAAGTCCAGACGATACGTTTCATGTCCGGGAAATAATAAGAACAGGCGTCCTGACCGCGATCGTTGATGCGGCGGATCTCCTCGCCCTCGTCCGTGAAAATATAAGTCAGGGCGCCGCCGACTCTGCCGCCCTCGGGTTGTTGTGCATCGGGATCCTGAGTCTGGGCGATCACATGCAGGCTGTCCGATGCATAGTAGGCTTCAGCGGCCGGCAGAATGTTCGGGATTACCCGCACCGGGAGTTCCTTGCTCGTATCGATTGGCGGCGCTGTATCAGCGCTCGCCTCAGTGGTCACATCTGGTTCTTCAGTCGTCGCAACTACCGCAGGCGTCTGGGACTCTGCGGTTGTCGCATCCGTCGCAGGCGTTTGTGACTCTTCGGGTTTTGAACACGCGCTAATGCCGAGCATCAGGATACAAATCATCGTTATACCGGTGAGCTTGAGAATTGCTGAGGGTTTCATAAGTCATGACCTCCTGATCATTTTTATGCATTGTCCGGGCCAGAGCGCTGCGTTGCGCACGTTGCCCCTGATTTTGGTTGACCGTATGTGCGGAAAGCTGCGGGTGATTCTAACCACTGGTGTCGTCCCGATCTATGCTGATGCGTTCGCGAACCTGTTTGACGAACCGCATGGCTTCTTCGATATTTGTCTCACTCAGGTTTTCAGCGGCGTGCCTGGCCCATTCCAGCTGGCGCGTGTCAAGTTCAGTCAGCAGCGTTCGTCCGGCGCTGGTGACTTCCGCCAGCTTGGTGCGCCGATCTGTTGGATTCGGCAGATATTCAAGCAGGCCCTGATCGACCAGTGTGTCGGCGACACGTTGTACGCTTTGCCGAGCCAGGCCCATGCGCCGCGCCGCTTCAGCGATAGTTCGTGGCGCGTTATCCTGACCGAGAATCCCGAGGACGCCCCACTGTGTACCGGTCACGCCGAGATCCCCGGTTAGCCGTTCGGTTACTTCGATGAGGCTGCGATTAAGTTTGAAACATTCCTGCATCAGGTGTTCAAACACGGATCCTCGCACCAGGTAATCCGGCATGCGGCTTTTCTCAGTGGATTGACAGTTGGCTGCGTATTATGTCAGTGTACTGTCAATTAGCAAGTTGCAACTGGCAAATAGATTTTTGGCAATTTGCAAGGCATAAAAAGTTTTTCCGACACAATCGTCCACCAGGCTAAAAGAATTTATATAGATAAGCGCGTCATCCTGAATGTCGGCGACTGCGACATGCGGCGCGAAATAAATTAATGAGGAACGATATTATGAAGGCAAATTCGATCGTCTCAAGAAATCAGCTCCTTTGTCTTGTTTGCGTATGGGTTCTTGCATTCGGCATGACCGCATGCTCAAAACCCGAAGAAACGCAAGCACCTGCCGCGGCCGCGACGCCTGAAGAATCACAGGCCCCGGCCGTGATCGAAGCGACCAAGGCTCACGCGGACGAACTGCCAACCTGGAAAATACCGAATATCCCGCAAGCTGCAGAGGCTTATTATGCGCCGGATAATCTGCATGTGATCGCGCAGACCCAGGACATCGCCGCGTTGAAACGCGAAGGGCGCGATAGTGGCGCCCTGACCTATACGTTTACTGACCAGGGCGGAGACATTCGGCGCATTAACGATCGGGGTCAGGACGCCTGTTCGTATTTCTTTCCGGATCAGAAACGCCTGGCCTGGACGTCAACCCGGGATAATATGGATATGCCGATCGGAAACTGGTCTGATTCGAACGACTATCCACAAGGTGCCGAGCTTTACATCTCGGATCTCGAAGGCGGCAATATCCAGCGTCTGACGAATAATGAATACTATGAAGCCGAGATCTCGATCTCACCGAACGGTGAGTGGGTGGTATTCGGCCGGCAGATTGACGGCAAGATGGATTTGTGGCGCATGCGACCGGACGGTACCGACGAACAGCAAATCACGTTTACCGATGACTGGCAGGAAGGTGCGCCGTTCTATCTGCCGGATAACGAAACGATTCTGACGCGAGCCTGGAAGCGCAGCGAGTACGGCAAGGTTCGGCCGACACCGATGACCGTGTTCACGGTCAAGCATGATTCCTCGGAGACGATCACACGTACGTTCGATCGCGACATGAACTGGGCGCCTTACCCGGCGCCGGACGGACGGCACTATGTATTCGTGCGTATTGTTGAAGATAACAATTGGGAAGTTTTTCTTGGCGACCTCGCCGGGGGTGAGCCGGTGCGCCTGACATATAACGACAGCTTTGACGGCTTCCCGTCGTTGTCGCCGGACGGAACAAAAATGCTGTTCGCACGCAGTGAGGGCGAACATTTTATGTCCGGGCTATATACCTACGTCATGGATGTCTCGTCATTAAATCTGGGACCGGAAAATTACACAGGTATTCCGGACATCACCCCACCGTCTGAGTAAAAGGAACAATGCTAGCCCGGACTATTCATGAATGCGCTCGCGCCCTTGCTTGATCCTTGTCCGCACACGGAATTTTCCTCCCTCGGAAATACACAGTGGTATTCCGCTCGGTCGGAAAATCCCGTGTGCGAACAAATCTCTGCGCAATCATCGCGGCGATTCATGAATAGTCCCGGCTAGGAGACCCGGTCGGTCCGCATCGGAGAGTCGTTATGGGGATGTTACGCATTATTTACGGCCTGACGCCAATGCTTCTGGCCGTTGTGATATCAAGCCCCACCGATGCCGACGAAGCTGAAGGTCAGGAATTACCGTCCTACCTTGTGCCGATCGGACCGGCCGCCGCGGAAGCTTATTGGGCGCCCGATTCCCGGCACCTTATAGCGCAGACCCGTGATCCCGATGCCGTACCGTCCTCTCGCGGCGGCGAGGGTTCGCTGACGTATATATTTACCGACGACGGGAAGGAAATCTGGCGCGTCAATGATCGTGGCCAGGATGCCTGTTCGTATTTTTTCCCGGACCAGAAGCGCGTGGTGTGGACGTCCACGCGTGATCGCATGGATGTGCCGGTCGGTGATTGGGCGGATTCGCATAACTACCCGCAGGGAGCAGAACTTTATAGCTCTGATCTCGATGGCAGCAACGTAAAGCGACTGACCAACAACGAATACTACGAGGCTGAAGTATCGGTTTCGCCAAATGGGGAATGGATCGCATTCGGGCGGCAGATCGACGGCAAGATGGATATCTGGGTTATGCGGTCGGATGGCACGGACGAGAGACAAGTCACCACAACCGATGAGTGGCAGGAAGGTGCGCCATTCTTCATGCAGGATAACCAACATATTATTTTTCGTGCCTGGAAGGCGTCGGAGTACGGGAAGATTCGTCCGACGCCAATGACGATTTTCACGATAAACATGGATGGTACCGACTGGCGGCGCCATACTTACGATCGCGGTATGAACTGGCATCCACATCCGGCGCCGGATGGTCGACATTACGTCTATGTCAAGGCTCTGACGACCAGCAATTGGGAAATCTACCTCGGTGATCTGGCCGGCGGCGAGCACCGTCGACTGACGTATGCGGATGGCATCGATATCCTCGCGGCGATTTCTCCAGATGGCAAAAAAATGAACTGGGGTCGGGCCCAGGGCAAGGGCTTCGGTAACTTTCGCACCAATATTATGGATGTGTCCTCGCTGGATGTGGGCCCGGAAAACTACACACCGTTTGATACGTCCTGGGGCGAAGCGATGCCGGAGGACGAAAACTGAGAAGACACGTGGGCCGATAGATGCCTGGCAGGTTCAGATTCAGGATTTTTGTAAACCGTGATGCTGGTCTGTGGTATGGCGTTGCGGTTTGTACCTATGTCAGGAGGCGCCTTGATGCTTGCGAGTGGGTTGTGGCCGCGATAGGGTAACGGTATAGATAAATACGGATAATCCGGAAACAAGACCGGAACAGGAGGTTTTGGTCACGCGTGACGTGTCATCTAATCGGCAAACGAGACGGGATGATGATCAGGCGTGATATTCCGGCGAGGGTCAGTTTGCCCGTTGCATATATCCGGCAATGAGATTTGGTCTGGAGGAGAGGTTCATGCGGAGAATTGGCGCGTTCATCGGAACGTTCATGACAGCAGGTCTGGCCATGCAGGGTCAGGCAGCGTCGGTGGTGACGAACATTGAGGGTAGCCTGGGCCAGGCCGAGAATACCTGTGTTCAACCGATCGCGTTATTCGCATTCAAAAATTGCAATTTCGCCGGCGGCGCGCTGGTGGCGACGGAATTAGGCCTCGATGCCGCCGCGATCGGGCCATTGGATTCCGGCGGTTTCTACCCGGATGCAGCCTCGGCACCGCCATTTGAGCTTTCAACCGAACCCGGTGTCGACGATGACGGCGTGCCGTTGAACACCTACATGGTTAATAACGGGAGCAGTTTTGATGATGGCAAGATTGCTCCGCTGCTGACCGGCACGATCACCATTGACGATGGTGGCGACGGTTTCGGCGACACCAACGATACCATTGCCGGCACGCTGGTGATCGGTCCAGCCGCACGCCTGGCACCCGTCAGCGGGAACCTGGCGGGGCAAAGCGCAATCGTCGAAGAGTGGACCAGCATCACGCACACACTGCCGGCGACTCTGGTATCCAGCGCAACACCGAATGGGTTCGGTGGTTTTGACTATGTGCTGGGTTCAGACGGTTTTCCGGACAATATCCGCACGGGCACCCGCGGCAATCCAATAGGGGTCGGTGACTTCTTTGCATCGGAGGTTGCTGCAAATGACGCTAACGATCCCGTTGACAGCCCGTGGATGGTCGTCAATGGCGGCACGGGTTTGAACTGGGACGGGGTGACCGGAACGGATATCACCCGTTATGGGTTAGGTTTTACCGGCCCGGGGCCAAACCCCGGCGGCGCGACTACCGCCGTGATCGCCGGATTGGATTGTTTCGATACCGGTCTCGAGCCGAAGGTACCAGGTGAGCCCAAGGATACGATGACTGCTTGCCAGGACAGTTCCATCGGCTGGAGTATCACGCCAACGACCGGTACCGGTGCGGGCAAACTCGGTGCCGGGTTCGATAACCTGGTCATGAAGTTGTCGACGAATGGAGCCAACGAAGTCGTCGTGGCGGATGCTTATTACACGACGGAGTATCCGATCATCCAGGTCAATGACAACTCCTGGATTGGCACCACCTTGAGGTTTGTCCAGGAATTCGAGGCGGTCGACGATAACGCGACCATACTAGCGAGAGCCCCGGTCCCGGTCGATATAGATGTACTTGCTAACGACACAAATTTTATTGACGACGTCACTGTAACCCGAACGGCGCCCGCCAATGGCACGGCTACTATAATGGGCTCACCGGGCCCCCAGGCGGGCATTGTGATCAGGTATACACCGAATGCGAGCCTCGTACCGGTGCCGCCCGCTACCTCGGTCGACGATATTTTTACTTACACCGTCACCGATAGTAATGGCAGTTCCGACATGGCAACGGTGACCGTCGCCGTGACCAATCTGATTCCGGTAGCGGTAAATGATGCCACGGCGGTGAGCCCGAGTGGTATGGTTAATATCCCGGTACTAGGCAACGACATCCCCGCCGGAGATCTGCCGACCAAGGATGTGACGAAGGTAACGGACCCGGCGCTAGGCTCGGTAGTCAAGCAGCCTGACTTGTCTTTTACGTATACATCAACCGGAGCCATAGGCGAAGATTCTTTCACTTATACACTGACAGACTTCAATGATGATGTCAGCAATGCGGCGACCGTAACGGTCACTATCTGTCCCGTCGGCACTATATGTGCGGTTGACGATATTGGCGCGACCACCCCCGTGACGGCGGTCACCATATTTCCGCTAGTCAACGACGCAGGCCTGGCCCTGGCCACCCCGGACTTCACCGTGATGAACGTGACGGACCCGACGAACGGGACCATCGGCCCGATTGTCTCACCCTGTACTGACCCGGCCGTCTGCTCGATTACGTATACGCCTAATGCAGGTTTTGGACGCGGCAATACGGACACGTTTGACTATGAGGTTCAGGACAGCGCCGGTACGCCGCTCATGGATACCGCGACCGTGACGATCACGGTCAATGATGTGCCGTTTGCGAACCCCGATATGGCCGCAACCAACGTTAACACCTCAGTGCCGATCGATGTCCTGGGGAACGATACGGGCCTTAGCGATACGCCGTTGCAGGTTAATATCGAGTCCGGGCCGAGTTTCGGTACGGCAAACGTTGTGGATACTGGCGGTGGCACACCCGCCAGTATCCGCGTCCAATACGCGAATGATGGCACTCCAGAGCCGGACATGTTCACTTACACGGTGACCGACGATAATGGTGATGTTTCGAACGCAGCGACGGTCACGATTGCGGTCAATGATGTACCCGACGCCCAGAACGATGTGGCCGACGTCGAGCCCAGTAATTCTGTCGATATACCCGTGCTGCTGAATGATTCGGGTCTCAGTGATATACCGCTGATGCTGACCGTGGCTAATCCGGCCAATGGATCGATTTCGCAGACCGGATGTAACGAGCAGGATACTTGTGTCGTGACCTACACGAGCAGTGGAGCCACGGGCGTCGATACATTCGACTATACGGTGACCGATAACGATGACGACAGTGATACCGCAACCGTTAGCGTCACGGTCGCCGATCCAAGCACGCCAATTGCGGTAGACGACGTCGCCCAAACCAGCCGTAATCAGGATGTGAAGATCGATGTCCTGACCAACGACGGCGGTCTGGTCGATCTGCCAATTACCGTGGAGCTTATTACACCGGCCCGCAATGGCAGATTGACCGTGAACGGCTCGCCGGGAGACCCGCAGAACATCAGCATTACCTACGCCCCGGGCATCAGCTTCTTCGGCAGCGACAGTTTCATTTATCAGGTAACGGACGACGACGGGCAGTTCGACCAGGCAACTGTCCGTATTACGGTTGTCAACGATCAGGCCGGCATCACCTTACCGTCTGACGACGGATCTGCTTTGGGCCCGTGGAGCCTTGCGTTGCTCGGCGCGCTGATCTGGTTGCGGGGACGCAGGAGGCGATGACTTGGAACCAGCGTGTACCCGCTATGCATCCGAGGAGACACTGTTGCATGAACATTAAGATCAAGTCACTCGCTTTTGCCGTTATCGGGGCAGCGGTGATCACAGCATCGCTGGTTGTGAGTCCGGCTGGCGCGCAAGAGGCGCTGCAAGACGACGAAAAGCGACTGGTCATCGATGAAATTACCGTGACCGCCCGCAAGAAAGAAGAAAGCGTGATGGACGTTCCGTTAGCGATCACGGCATTCAGTGCGGCACAAATTGAGGCAGCGGGTATCAATAGCCTGGACGACGTGGCGGCATTCACGCCCGGCCTGACGTTTATGAACCTGTACGGTGAATTTCTGGCCGTGCCGGTCATCCGCGGCATTGCACCAACCGCTGTATTTCGTGAGAACAACACCGCCGTTTTCATCGATGGCGTGTTTGTGTCCGGTCGCGAGGGGCTCAACGCCAGTCAGCTCGACCTGGAGCGGATCGAGGTCCTGAAGGGTCCGCAGAGCACGAAGTACGGTCGCAACGCATTTGCCGGGGCGATCAATTATGTGTCGGCTCGCCCCACCGAAGAGTTTGAGGGCAAAGCGGACGTCACGGTCGGCAATGATGAAAAACGTGCTGCCAGAATCTCGCTGAGCGGTCCGCTGATCGGCAGTACGCTGCTTGGACGCCTGGCCGTGCAGATCGACGAATGGGCTGGCTCCTATGACAACAACCTGTCACGGGTCGACGTTGGCGGCTATCAGTATAAGAACATGCAGGGCAGCCTCTGGTACACGCCAACCGATTCGCTGGACATACAGTGGTTTGTGTATGTGACCGACGACGAAATCGATCAAAGTCCGTTGCATTCGATAGGCGCAAATTGTGAAGACCGTCAGGACCTTCCGGATATCGAAGATCCCGATAACCCCGGCGAGATCATTACAAATCCGGACACTTCGGATGTCCCCCGGCCGCAGAACTTCTGTGGCACGATTCCCAAGCTGCCCGACAATGTCATCGGTGCAGCCGAATCCGCCGTCGGCGAGGAACGCGAATTGCTGCGCTCCAGCTTGCATTTGAACTGGGAGGCGGATTTTGGATCCTTCACCGCGTTGACCGGGTTTTCGCACACCGAGCAGAGTGCGATCACAGATGGCGCGCGCAATCCCGGCTTCCTGCCGTTTGCGTATCTCGGCACGAACGGACCCGCTATTTTTCTGGCGGAGGAGCTGGAAGTCAGCAAGGGCGATGAAGTCACGGAAATCAGTCAGGAATTGAGATTCGGCAGCCGTCAGGACCGCGCCTTGCGCTTTGACATCGGCGGATATTGGTACACGGTTGAAGCCAAGGGGCGAGCAACCGATGTCGTTGCGCGGGTGACCGGAGAAAACGGCGCGCGCCTGCCGGATGATTGGGATTTTCAGACGGGCGGTTTCTATCCGGCACCAGGCGTCGTCGGTGATGCGATTTTCCTGCCGTGGTTCACCCAGACCGTGGATGAGGTCGATAGCAGCATCTTTGCCATCAATGAGACGGATTCCTGGTCGGTGTTCGGCGGCATCGAATTTGACATCGGTGACCGGTGGACGGCTGATATTAGCGCCCGATTTACGGATGATGAAAAGACAATTGACCGAGTTGGCGGCGTGAATGCCAAGGACAGCTGGGATTACTGGACCGGGCGTGCGGGTTTGAAAGCGCAAGCCACCGAAAATGTGATGATTTACACGTCCGTCGCGAACGGCAAGAAAAGCGGTGGTTTCGATATTATTGAAGTCACTTTAATTCCGCCCACCGGCGCGCCAATCGAGGATGTTGTGCGGATATTTACATTCGATGTCGAAGAAAACACGACGCTGGAGTTCGGCAGTAAAGGGACTTTCTGGCAAGACCGCGCCAGTTATGATTTGGCCGTGTTTTATACCGACTGGAAAGATATCCTGATGCCACAGGTGATTGAGGTAGACCCGATAACCGGTTTGCCCTTCGATCAGCCGACCGGCGTCGATCAAACCGGCGGCGATGCGACGGTGTATGGCATCGAGACGAGTCTGCAGTTTTTGCTGAGTGAGTATTGGTCGGTAAACCTCGGTGGCTCGTGGACCGACGCGGAGTTTGATGATGCGAATCTTGCTACCTACACGCGGTTCCCGAGCTTCTGGGAAGATACGAACGGCGATGGGTTTGGCGACCAGGGTGACATTTCGGGCAAGAAGGTGTTGCGCCAGTCTGAATGGCAGGGAAATTTCACTGCTGATTACCGGCGGCCCGTGTATCAGGACTGGGACTGGTATACCCGGGGCGACGTTCTCTACCAGAGCTCACAATGGGTCGGTTCGGCGAATCAGGCGAAGATTCCGGGCCGCACGGTTGTGAACCTGCGCCTGGGTCTTGATTCCGAGCGCTACCAGGTGGAATTCTGGGTCGAGAATCTGTTCGATGACGATAAACCGACCGCGACATTTCGCGATGTGTTTTTTGCGAATACCCACAACGACGTGCCGGAGGTCAAGGGGTTCGGTGATTTGTTTCCATTCCGCATGACCGTCCGGTATCCGAACCGGCGTACCTTCGGGCTGACCGGACGGGTGCGATTTTAGATCAGACTAATCAAATGAGCTAAGACGGAGGCTCTGTAATGAAACGAACTGCGATTGCAGCAATAGTCCTGCTGATAGCTGGCGTCGCCAATGCCGACAATGAAGCCGCCGGCTGGCGCATTGGCGGCGCTTTGGCATATGGGGATTTTAAGCGTAAGGATGGTTTGATCGACGACACCAGCGTGGGTTTCAAGATCTTCGCGCAGTATCGATTCAATACCTGGCTCGGTGCCGAAGGCGCTTATTACAATAGTTCGGATTTCTCTCAGGACACCACGCCGCAAGCCGTTGGCGGTGAAGCGGACACGGCGTTCAAGGGTTTCAGCTTTAACGCTATTGGCTACGTACCGCTTCCGGGTGACAGATTCGATCTGTTTCTCAAGGCCGGCTATTTTGATTTTACCAATGTCAAACTCAAGGTTGACGGCATCACCACGGAAACTGGATCAGAAGACGGTTTGACGCTCGGCTTTGGAGCAGCGGTCCGGGCGACCGATGTGATCGGTATCCGGGTGGAGTTTGACTGGTACGACGTCAACGCGGCGGATCTCTGGACGTTCAATATGGGTGCCGAGTACCGATTCTAAGCCACCGGTTTGCGAGATTTTCCGACACCTGCCTTAGTGCGTATCCTGATGCTTAAGTTGCGTTTATTTCCGACGATTCTCTTAGTCCTGCCGCTAATAGTATGGGCCGATCAAGCTGTTTTGCATATGGCAATCGGCGACCCGGCGCGAAAGGATCGTGAAGTGTCGCTGGTGCTGGACGGCATTACCGACACGGCTACGGGTGAAATCATTACGCCGGCCGAGATGGTGACGCGTCTGGAAGACACCGGCATATTGTTTCTTGGAGAGACGCACACCAATCTTGATTTTCATCAGGTTCAGTTGCGCGTGTTACGCGAATTACATGAATCCGGTCGTGAAGTTCTGATTGGTCTTGAGATGTTTCCGTACACGCAACAGGAATCACTGGACAGCTGGAATAAGAATCTCTACTCGGAGGCCGGCTTTGTCGAATTGGCTAACTGGTACAAGTACTGGGGTTACAACTGGGGATATTATCGCGATATATTTTTGTTTGCGCGGGACAATGGGCTGCGAATGTTTGCGATCAACACCCCGCGCGATGTCGTCACCGCCGTTCGCAAGAAGGGATTTGAAGATCTGACCGAGGAGGAAGCTGCCCATATCCCGGGTGAAGTGGCGCCGGTCACCGATGAACAACGGCAAATGTATAACGCATTCTTTGAGGTCGATGATTCACTGCATCGCGCTCTGGACAAGGATGCCCTGGAAGGGATGTATCGTGCCCAGACGACCTGGGATGCAACAATGGGCTGGAATGCCCTGCAGGCTCTGAAAGAGAATGGCGGGCCGGATGCGATCATGGTGGTGCTGATCGGTTCAGGACACGTGACCTTCGGTCTTGGCTCCGAGCGACAGACAGCGCCCCATTTTGACGGTAAGATCTCCTCGATTATCCCGTTACCCGTGTTCGACGACGTGGGCGAGCCTGTTCAGGAAGTGCGCGCCTCCTACGCAAATTTCCTGTGGGGATTACCGAAAGAGGAGGCACCGGCGTTTCCGTCTCTCGGCATATCCCTGATGGGCTCGCTCGGCGATGAGCCGATGCAACTGATCCAGGTGAGCGCCGGCTCCGTCGGAGACCGGGCCGGCCTGACGTGTCGGCGACGTGCTCGTCAGCATTGACAGCAACGTTGTCGATTCCGCGATTGCACTCCGAAAAGTCGTTTCCGGACTATCGCTGGGGCGATGTCGTGGCCGCGAAGATCAGGCGCGACGATGAAATGGTACTGCTGGAAATCCAATTCCGGCGTAAAGGTATAAGCCGCACGAACTAGCTGTAGTTTTAGCCTCGCTTGATCGCAAATCCGCCCGTTCCAGGTATGAAGATAAGAATCAGGTTTCAGTCAATCCGACTGGGCGAGTTCCCGTGCATGATCTTCCACTTTGTCCAATACCCGTAGCAGGTTACCGCTCCAAATCTTGCGAATGTCCTCATCCGTATAGCCACGGGTCACGAGTTCCTCGGTCACGTTGCGGGTTTCCGCCGCGTTGTCCCATCCGTCGACGCCGCCACCACCGCCAAAATCGGAGGCAATTCCGACGTGATCGACACCCAGCAGACGTACTGCATAGTCGATGTGATCCACAAAGTCCGCTACGGTAGCGGTTACTTCGGGCCACTTAAGGTCGATTTCCGCGCGTTCACGAAGGTACTTTTCCCGCATCTCGGGCGACAGGGTGTCCGGGTCGGGATGTCGACTTTTGAATCCGACTTCGCGGGCCAGGGCCATGATCGCCGGCAAACGTTCCGCGTGACCCTTCTTCAAATATCGCTTGAACGCAACGATTTGAACGACTCCACCGGATTCCTTCACGGCGAGTAGCTGGTCGTCGTCCATGTTTCTTGAAATATCGGCCAACGCGCGCACTGAGGAGTGAGAAGCAATAACAGGTGCCGTCGAGGCCCTCGCCATCTCGATCGCGGTGTCGCGGTGAGCGTGGGAAACGTCGACCATGATCCCGAGCCGATTGGCCTCAGCGATTATTGCGCGACCCGCATCGGTTAGCCCGCCGTGCAATGTCATTGGTTCCTGCTTTGAGGTGTTCGGATTCGCTGAATCACCAAGGCCATTGTGCCCCATGTGCAGCAAGCCGATGTACCGGACACCGAGTTCGAAAAACTTCCCGAGATTCGCCGGGTCTTGCGCAAGCGGGTAACCGTTTTCCATACCTAAGAAAGCTACGAGTTTCCCTGACGCTTTGATCTTCCGGGCCTGTTCGACCGTCCTGGCTAATTCGATTCGCTCCGGGTTCATGTCGAGCATGCGCCGAATCGATGCATAGCGGGCCATTGCCGCGTCCTCCGCAGCCTGATGACCCTCCGCTGTTAATTCTCCCTGCTGAGAAAAAAGAATAAAAAATGCCGCATCCAGGCCGCCCGCCTCCATCTTGGTAATATCGACTTGGACTTCCGATACGTCCAGGTAATCCCATTCTCCGATTTCATTGATCGGGAGAATGTCAACGTGGGTGTCCAACGTCATGCGGTCCTCAGTCGGCGCGCAGGAAGCCGTAGCCGTCAGTACGCTGGCGAGAAAAACTGTTCGCATCATCATAGTGTCACTCTGTTGGCCCATGCAGTATGGGTAGCCTGTTTAGCCAAAATAGCAGCCTTTCCGCGCGTATGCTGGCGATTGCGTGCTGGTCCGGAAAGTGCTGCGCATAATGCCATATGCGAGCATGAACCGGCAGTCCCTCCGGTTTTCTGAATCCTGTCGCGCATTTCACCGGCATTTCGAATATCTTTACCGTCATGAATGAGCTCGTTTTGCATTTATTTCCAAGCTCTGCGCGGTGAAACTGCATTACAGTCCAATTTCCTGCCACGACATATGAATTGAATAAGGAGGAACAGCAATGCGAAAAGTAACGATTTTTTGGTGGGTAATCTTGATGCTCAGTTCGGTGTTTATGGCGGCCTGCCAGCAATCCGCCGATACAACGAAGAATGACGCCATGACTGACATGGTGATCCGTGACCTGTCTGCCGGCAACGGTCGCACGGCTGCTCCTGGCATGACTGCAGTCGTGCATTATACCGGCTGGCTGTATGCACCTGATACGATCGATAATCACGGTACGAAGTTCGATAGCTCACTTGATCGCGGAGAAACTTTCAGCTTCGACCTCGGTGCTCAGCAGGTGATCAAGGGCTGGGACGACGGTGTGGTGGGAATGAAAATCGGTGGGCGCCGTGAACTCATTATTCCACCCGAGCTTGGATACGGATCACGTGGCGCTGGTGGTGTGATTCCCCCTGATGCGACTCTTGTGTTCGAAGTCGAGTTAGTCGATTTGCGATAAATGGACGACGCCCGCGGGCGAGTAATGCAATATCGCCAGGTTATTGAATGAAATCCGCGATTCACCTTCCCACGGCACCGACGGCCCGTGCCCTCGGCATGCACCGATGAATATCGCAGCGTAAGTCGCAGAAATATCCATATTTCCACCAGCAGGCTTTTTCAACAGCCTGCTGGTGGATAGATCCACCGGTGCTCTGGTGTTGCCGGCCTGATTTGGATTAGGATGATTCAGCGTTAAAGTACGTCCATCGGTATAACAGAATCATCCATGCAACTGCCGCGTTTCGAATTTATCCGACCGAACAATCTGGCTGACGGTCTGGCCGTTTTGGCTGAGCACGGCGAAGATGCCAAAATCATGTCGGGTGGTCTGATTTGCTTATAAACATGAAGTTCAGGCTGGATACGCCAAAAGTACTGGTCAGTCTGAATGCCGTGCCTGAGCTACAAAAAATCGAGGTGCTTGCGGATGGAAGTCTGCACATTGGCGGCGGTTGCGTACTGACTGATCTGGCCAGGAACACCCTGATTTCTGACCCTTATCCAGCGTTGCATGAGGCGATCGTGTCGGTGGGTTCACGGCATATTCGTAACGTCGCCACGCTTGGCGGCAATCTTTGTCTTGATACGCGTTGCTGGTACACGAATCAATCCGAAAATTGGCGTGCCACGCGTGAAGGATGTTTCAAGACCGACACTGAGTTGTGCCACGTCATAAAAACCGCGAGCCGATGCCATGCAATTAACAGTTCGGATACGGCCCCGGTTTTGATTGTCCTGAATGCTACTGTAGTGCTCGTGAGTCAGGGATCTGAGCGACAGTTGCCGTTACTGGATTTTTATCGCGACGATGGCGTAATGCATACGGTGCTTGAGCCGGGCGAAGTGTTGGTCGGCGTGATTATCCCACCGCCCCGGGGGACGATCGGTGTTTGCAAAGTTGGCGCAGCGAGTAGGGCTGGACTATGCCGCCGGCACATTTTCGGCCGCAGTAACCGGTAGTAATGATCGACTTGAATCGGCGCGACTGGTAATGGCTTCGGTCGCGCCGGCGCCAAAAGTTCTTGACAGGTCGGAACGTATTTTGATGGACTCAGGTCTGACCGATGAAGCGATCGATGCGGCGGCGCTGGCGGCACGTCAGGCATTGGGGAAGATCACTAATTTATTTACGCCGGCCGGTTATAAACGCCGACTGGTGAAAGCATTGATCCGGGATGCATTACTTGAACTGCGAGAGCAGAAATAATTGCTGAGACCTTAACATGAATAAGCAACTGATCAAGTTAACCGTGAACGGCGATGAATATGAAATTGCCGTATCACAGAATCACACGCTATTGGATGTTTTGCGTAATGATATTGGTTTGACCGGCACCAAACGTGGCTGCACGGCCGGTAGCTGCGGCGTGTGTACAGTGAATGGTGCGAAAGGCGAGGCCATCCTGTCGTGCCTGACGCTCGCCGTTGAGTGGGATGGCCGTGAGGTGACGACCATAGAGGGCGTGCAGGAGGGTAATGAATTGCATCCGGTACAACAGGCCTTTCTGGATTTCGGCGCCGTCCAATGCGGATTTTGTACGCCAGGACTGATCATGACGGCAAAGGCCTTGCTCGATCAGACTACCGATCCGAGTGAAGAAGAAATCAATGAGGCACTGGCGGGCACGATTTGTCGCTGTACGGGGCATATCAAGGTTAAGAAAGCAGTCCGCGAGGCTGCGGAAATTCTACGACAGCGCGAGGCGAGTGATGGCAGCCAAGCAGGATGAGCTGAATGTCGTAGGACGGAACTGGGCGCGCCTTGACGGCGTCGATAAAGTCAGTGGCCGGTCGATTTTTGCTGACGATGTGCGCTTACCCGGCATGCTGTACGGCAAGGTCGTGCGCAGCCCGCATGCCCATGCCCGAATAGTCAATCTTGACACCGGCCGCGCGGCTGCGTTGCCCGGGGTAAAGGCGATTGTGCTGGCCGAAGACGCCAAGGGTGTGACGATCGGTATTAATCAACCATTGCTACCGAAAAAAATCGTCAAGTTTGTCGGTCATGAAATAGCAGCCGTTGCAGCGGTCAGCGAGGAAATCGCTGCCGAAGCTGTATCTCTTATCGAAGTTGAGTACGAATTATTGCCGCCGGTCCTGAGCATCAAGCAGGCGATGATGGATGGTGCGCCCCGGCTGCACCCAAAGGTCAAGGATAATATCGCCTGGGAGGTGAACATTACTCACGGCGATCCGGAAGCTGTGTTTGCCGAGTGTGAGTTTATTCGTGAAGACGAGTACATCACCAACCCGAGTCATAACTGCTATGCGGAATATCACGTTTGTGTGGCTGATTTCACCAAGGCTGGCCATCTTACAATGTGGACGCCGACGCAGACGGCATTGCTGTTTCAGAAAAGCCTGGCTGCCGGATTTGGCCTTCCCGAAGGCGATGTTCGTTTACTGACCTTGAACGCCGGTGGCGGATTCACCGGTAGAACGGCGACACGACCACATCATTTTCTATCCGCGCTCTTGTCAAGAAAATCCGGCCGCCCGGTCAGAATTCGGGCCAGTGGGGATGAAGAATTCATCATGTGCCATGCTGGTGGCAAAGTAATTTACAGGCTGAAATCCGGCGCCGACAAGAATGGGAAGATAAAGGTAATCGAAGCGGACCTGCTGTTCGATAACGGTGCGTATATCGAATCGCAGATGATCGTGACGACCCTGACTTCGAAATATCTGCATGCTTTGTATCCTATTGAAGCCAGCCGCTACCGGGGCCGGCTTATCCATACGAACCAGATGCCGTATTACTTTCACCACGGTGGTGGGATCGCGCAATTGCAGTTTGGGCTGGGGCAGCACATGGACGCATTGGCACGGGATGTCGGCATGGATTCCGTGGATTTCAGCCTGCTGAATGCCGTGGAAAAAGGCCATACCACGATGGACGGGACGCATTACGCCAGCTGTGGGTTGAAGGAATGCATTGAGAAAACCGCGGAACTGTCCGGTTGGAAGGAGAAATACGGCAAGTTGCCACGTTTCAAAGGCATCGGCATCGGTATTGGCGCGATGGCATCCGGGGCGAAGGGAATATTCAAACACGATACGTCCGCTGCATTCGTGAAGATCCACGATGATGGCAAGATGTCACTTTTTATAGGCCTGCCGGACATGGGTCAAAGTTCGCATACGGCGATGGCGATCATCGGTGCAGAGGTGTTGGGAATCACACCGAATGATGTCCGTGTCGTTTCCGGTGATACTGATTCAGATCCCCTGGACATCGGTGCTTTCACTCAGCGTGGTACTTTCAACACCGGCAATGCCGTAAAAAATGCCTGCACGGATGCCCGCGATCAACTGGCAAAGACGGCCGCGAAAAAACTCGAGGTTGATGAGTCAAACCTGGTTTTCAGAAATTACGAAATTTACCCGGATGGAGAACCGGAAAAAGCTCTGGCGTTTAAAGACGTCGTCTATGACACCTTGCATAGCCAAGAAGGGCGGTTCGTTATGGGGCGTGGATTTTACAACTCACCCCTGGAGAAAGGCACGATGGCGTATTCGTTTGGTGCGCAGATCGCAGAGGTTTCAGTGGATCCGGGTACCGGGGTGGTTACGGTCGACAAAGTAACAGCGGCCCATGACGTCGGCCGCGCGATTAACCCACGCATCGTAGAAGGCCAGATAGATGGCCAGGTGTTCAGCGGTATGTCGCAGGTCCTTTATGAAGAGTGCCTGATGGAAGATGGCCAGGTCATGAACCCGTCCCGGTTGGACTACAAAATGCCCCGATCTTTTGAAATGCCGGAAGTCGAGCACATCATTGTCGAGACGATTGATCCTCACGGGCCATTCGGCGCGAAAGAAGTTGGTGAAGGTCCGATAGTCTGCACGATGCAGGCGATCGCGAACGCCGTGACCAATGCTATCGGCAGCCCGGTGATGGAAATGCCATTAGCACCCTGGCGTGTGCTGCGCAGCGTAAAGCGAGAAGTCAGCGGCCATTGAGCTTCTTTTTTATAAATGGGGTCTGACTCTTTTTTCGTATTGCCCGAGCGCTACGCTGGCCAAGCACCTGTTGCGGCGGTTAAAGTAGCGCCCAATATCAAATTCCGGACTGAGGAAGAACGAATGAGCATGACCCTGAAAACGGCAAGTATTGTCGTGCTGGCAGCCCTTGCGATTGCGGCTTGTGATCGCCTGTCGGGCGGCCCGAGCATGGTGGTTGTCGATCTGGCCGCGGTAGCCAAGGCGACGGATCAGGATGCAGCCATGCAAAAGCAGATGGATGATGGGCGAAGTGAATTGACTGCTCAGCTCCAGGAAATTGCGGCAAATCTTGAAAAAGAACTCAACGAAGAGCGGGACAAGCTCGGGGACTCGCCAACAGAGGAAGAGCAGCAAAGCTTGCAGCAAAAAATTACCCAGGCCCAGCAGCAGTATTCGCAGACCCAGGCGGCGGCACAACAGCAGGTACAGCAGTTCGAAGCTGGCGTGGTACTGCAATATCGTGAGTCATTACAGCCAATTCTGCGGGAAATTGCGGCCGCGCATGGTGCCACTGTCGTTCGGGTAACCGACCCGTCACTGCTATGGTTCGACCCGAAAGTCGATATTACCGCCGACGTCATTGCCGCAGTGCGGGCGCGTGAATCGATGATTGCATCAGACAGCGGTGCGCCTGAAGCGGGTACCTCAACGTCCGAAACCGACAGTGGTGCCGCGGTATTGAGTACCCCGGAAACTAATCCGCAGGAGATGGAGCCGCAAGCGGACGAGTCGGAATAGGGCCGGGCGTGTGATCAGCGTCGCGCACGGAGGTGATCGCGCCGTGCTCATCGAGGGCGATGGTAAGGCGATGTCCGCAGCGTATTTGATACAGGCCCGCAGCATCAATATCCCACAATGACATCTCATCGTCATAGTTTGGCAATGGGCTTGTGGAGCGGCGTTCTTTATCATGAAATCGCCAAAATTGCAGGGCGGACCAGCCGATCACGATGCAGGTAATAAATGCCAGCGCAATGGCGAA
>PVMK01176020.1_pt1 | contig 20997 bp, 19 predicted proteins | sample 1853481 | NCBI WGS metagenome assembly PVMK01 (sample SAMN08533507, study PRJNA380276) | Marine sediment metagenome, whole genome shotgun sequencing project.
GCCGGGGTAGGGAGCCGGTTCGGAAAGTCCCGCTTGGCACTCGGTGAAGTGTATGGGAAATCCCGCTGTCTTTATCCCGGTTGGGCCACTTTTTGGATGCCGCAGTTCCTGGATCATCCCCCTGTGTTTGAGCTGGGGGTCTTCCAACACCTGGCTGATCTCAGGCACTGAATCACAGGCCACCCTCTTTTCTCTCAACCGTTTAAGGGCTTCTTCCACGGTCAAATCTCGCAGCCATTGGATCACAATCCCTTCCACCTCATCCGAATTCTTGGAACGGCCTTCCTGGGTCTTAAACCGAGGGTCCTCCTTCAGATCTTCTCTTCCAAGCGCCGTTGTAAAGGCCTCCCATTGATCATTGGTGGCCACGCAGATGATGACATATCCATCCTTTGCCTGATACGCATTCCAAGGGGCCAATCTTGGATTCCGGTTTCCGGTCCTCATTGGAATTCCCCGTTCGAGATGGAGGTCCAGGGCTTCATCCATGATCATGGAGAAACAGGCATCCTGCATGGAGATGTCAATCCTTTCTCCTTTTCCCGTCTTCTCACGGGAATAAAGAGCGGCCAGGATACCGGAAAGGCCGTACATGGCAGGTATCATATCCCCAATCCAGGCCCCGCAGCGGGTGGGCGGGCCATCGGGAAAACCTGTAACCCCCATAAGACCGCTGGTCCCCTGGATGGTCAGGTCAAAAGCGGTGCGCTCTCTGTATGGCCCATCCTGACCGTAGCCCGAGATTGAACAATAGATGATCTTGGGGTTAATTTCTTTTAATCTCTCATAATCAAACCCTAGTCGCGCCATACTCCCGGGGGCAAAATTCTCCAGGACCACATCCCCTATGTCTATCAGACGCTCCAGGATCTTTTTTCCCCTTTCGTCTCTCATGTTGAGGGAAACGCTTTTCTTGCCGCGATTTCGCTTCAGGTACAGCAGGGAAACATCAATGTCGCTCTTACTCTGGTAGTTGACACCTTCAGGACCGGCGAATGGAGGATTCCATCTGCAGGGGTCACCTACCTTTGGCCGCTCAATCTTTATCACTTCAGCGCCCATGGCAGCCAGATTCATACTGACAAAAGGTCCTGACAGATACGCTGTCAGATCGATTACCCTCACGCCTTCAAGATGGCTCTTCATCAATCCCTCCCGTAAAATTAAGAATTGAAACCCCGACAACCTCTCTTACGCACTGATATAGAGCTTGGTCAGGACAAACTCACGATGCCCCAGGACCTCGGTTGCGGTCAGGCGACCATTGGCAGTTCGGACGACCATGTCCAACAACCCGTCACCCGCCTCATCCAGTGTCATCTCCCCCCTAAGGATGGCTGACACGTTCAGATCGATGTGCTCGCTCATGGTTTCACAGGTCAGGGGATTTGCAGAAAGCTTTATCACCGGCAATATGGGATTTCCGACGATGTTTCCCTGGCCGGTGGGGAAAAGATGCACCACGGCACCGGAGGCAGCCCAAAGCGTCACTGCCTCTGCTGCCGCTGACGATGTGTCCATATACCACAGCCCTTTGCCACCGGGCTCTTCGGCGGGCTTTAAGACCCCCACATAGCTGGCCTTCTCTCCTATCTTCTGAAGATTCCCAAAGGCCTTCTCCTCAATGGTAGTCAAGCCCCCGATGATGTTTCCCTTTGTGGGCTGGGAACCGGAGAGGTCGTTCGTCTTGTTCTGGAGGATGATGTCGTTGTACGCATTAAATGTCTTCATAAACGCTTCACCCACCTCGGGCGTCGCAGCCCGCTCCTTGCAAACGTCTTCCGCCCCCATGATCTCCGAGGTCTCTCCAAAACAGGTCGTAGCACCCATCTCGTTAAGTTTGTCAAATACGTTCCCGACCGTCGGGTTGGATGCCAAGCCCGAAGTCGTATCGGACTCCCCGCATTTTGTGGAAACATAGAGTTCATCCAGAGAGCATTCGGTCCGCTGAAGTTCCGAAGCCCAATGCATATACTCCTTGGCCTGACGCGAGGCCTGGGCAATGGCATTTATGTCTCCCTGGCGTTCAATGGCAAAACCCTTCACCGGTTTGCCTGTTTCGGCAATCCCTTGAACAATTTTATCTGTCCAACCGGGCTCAATGCCGATGACCACCACCGCCGCAACATTAGGGTTGGCACCCGTGCCGATGATGGTCCGGAAAAAAAGCTCCAGGTCTTCCCCAAATTGCAAACGGCCATAGGCATGGGGGATGGCCAGCGTCCCCTTCATATTGTTGGCAACCGCCTCGCATGCCGAGTTTGAAAGATCGTCCAGAGGCAGAATCAGTACGTGATTTCTTACCCCCACTCTACCATTTTCACGACGATAACCCTGAAATTTTGGTATCTCCATCTCTACCACCTCTTTGTCTTTAGATTGTGAATGTGAACGTGATCCCCAGCCTTGATCCCGGCAACCACCTTACCGATGTCATGACCATACTTGATCACCGTGCCGCCTGCGTGGGCATCCCTCAGAGCAATCTTGTGGCCCAAGGGGATATCCTTCAAGGCCTTCATTTCAACGGGGTCCTGTGTGTCCATACAAACCCCTTTGGCTACCTCGCCCGCCTTGATGTCCACGGTGGCAACCCCCACTGTGTCTTCTTTTTCATGAACCAGAAATTGAATCATTTTCCCTCTCCTTTCTCCACGATCATTTCGGATTTTTAAAGATCAAAATCACCTGCCAGTCTTTGGATTTTTGATTGTTGATTGAAACTTGAAACATCCAACTCATAAATATCTTTCACGAATTCCATCGGTCTCCCTGTTTCAAGTTTCCAGTTTCAAATCTGCTTTATATTCTCAACCTCTTCCCTTTTTAGGCGATTAAAGCCAACAGGCTTTTGTGAAAGCTCAATGTCAAGGTCATCTTTCTTTTTCAAACAAATATTGATGAGCCAATTGTCGTTGTCTGTTTTCGGAAAATCCTCTCTATAGTGCCCTCCCCTGCTTTCTTCTCGATATAGTGCCGAGGCCGCAACCATCCTTGAGACGGTAATCAAATTGATAACATCTATAATGTTATTCCATTCCATGTTGTATTGACGTATAGATCTGTTTTCAACAGAGGCACGCCCAGCTTTTTCCAAAAGCGCATCCAATCGGCCGATGGCCTCTTTTATCTTATTTCCCGTACGGACGAGGCCCACATTTTCCCACATCAGGTTTTCGATCTCGTCACGAATGGGGTAGATATTTTCCCCGGATTCTTGCGTCATCGGCCTCAGCCAACGCATCCGTATTTTTTCAGCCTCAGCCTCATCATATGGGCGCACATGTTCTTGGGATGCTAATTCTGCCGCCATGTCGCCCGCTCTCCGACCATACACAGTGGAATCACAAATCCCATTACCCCCAAGCCTGTTGGCACCGTGGGCCCCACCAGCATCCTCACCCGCAACCAATAGGCCCTTTAAACTGGACTGGCAGTTGGTGTCTATGATAGCCCCGCCCATCTGGTAATGGGCTGTTGGAGTCACTTCAACCTTTTCGCGTGCCAGGTCCTTCCCGATATCTTTTACCCTCTCCACCATCCCCGGGAACTTCTCCTCTACAAATGCGGCACCCAGGTGGCTTGCATCAAGATATACCCCGTTGTTCTTTGTACCCCGGCCCGCCATGATTTCCATATAAATAGATCGGGCAACCCGGTCTCGGGTGGACCTCTCCAAATGTTCGGGGTCATATTTCTCCATGAAACGCTCGCCCAACCCATTGTAAAGCCTGGCTCCCGCACCCCTGAGCCCTTCTTCCAACAGACTTCCGTTCAGCCTGGATTTGCCGGCAATCAGGCCCGTGGGGTGAAATTGAACCATCTCCATATCGACAAACTCAACCCCTGACCGAAAACACATGGCCATCCCGTCACCGGTCTTGTCAAAGGAAGGGGCAGAAATTTTAAACATGGACGCGGAACCACCCGTTGCAATGATGGTGACCTTTGCGTTTACCAGGAATATCTCCCCTGTCCTGATGTTGGAAAGTACCGCTCCCACTACCCTGTTCCCGTCTTCTGCGGTTAAGAGGTCCAGTCCTCTGGTCTCTTCCAGAACGGTAATGTCCCGGGCAAAAATCTGATCGGTCATACGGCTGATGATCTGAATTCCCGTCAGATCGGCTACGTGAACCGTGCGATCAAAGGATTGTCCGGCAAAGGCCTTCTGGTGGATCTTTCCATCTTTGGCACGGTCAAAAAAACAACCCACCTTGACCTCCAGTTCATGAACCGCTTTTGGGGCATCGGTAACCAGAGTCCAGGCCAGTTCCTGGTTGTTTATAAAACCCCCTCCCTTCAGGGTATCTTTGAAATGTTTTTCTATTGAATCATTTTCATTCAAAACCACATTGAGGCCACCCTGGACCATCCGACTGCACCCGCCCTTGCCGACCAACCCCTTGGTTGCCATAACAATTTTGAGATGGGGGTTACAATCATAGGCATGCAGAGCGGCAAACAGTCCGGCTCCGCCACTACCAAGGATCAATATGTCAGCTTTTATGGTCTCCAACTTCTACGGTACCTCGTTCAGTAACCTCTCAATAAGTCCGTGTGAAAGACTAGGATTTCTGGAGTGGAGTTCAGTCGTTTCTCTCCGGCGCTCTCTCAAAGTGGATTTACTTCTCATTTTCGCACTTAGATCCTACTATTTGAAAACGCCAATTTTTTTTAAAATACAGCGCTTTTTCAGATTCTGAATGGACCGCGTCGGCACAATGTTCTTTGGACACGTCTCTGAACAGTTGAACTGCGTGTGACAACGCCAAACACCATAACTTTTGTCTACAACTTTGAGCCTTTCAACCCTCATGGCGTCTCGTTTATCGGCAATCAGGGTATAGGCACGGTTAAGGGCGGGTGGCCCGAGAAACTCCTTATTTGTGGCGGCCATTGAACAGGCCCCGTAGCAACAACCGCATGCAATACAATCCAGCATTTCATCAATAAATTCCCGATCATTTGAATCAGGGGTGACAACAACCGGATCAACAATATCTTTCTTTGATACAAAATAGGGTTTGATCTTTTTCCATTTTTCAAAAAAAGGCTCCATATCTACCACCAGATCACGAATGATGGGCAGATTGGGCAGGGGCATTATGGTTATATTCCGGGTCTTCAAAGCAGACACCTGGGTCCTGCATGCAAGGCGAGGTCTGCCGTTTACATACAAGGCACACGACCCGCACATCCCGACGCGGCAGGAAAACCTGAAACATAGGGATCTATCGAGATAATTCTGAATATGCATGACCACGTCCAAGATGGCCATATTCTCAAAGGGGGGTACCTGTAACTCTTCAAATCTGGGTTCAACGTCGATTTCCGGGTTAAATCGAAAAAGACTGATATTTAGGTGATCGGACATACGCTTTCCTTGCCTTCCCACATCATATATTTATCGAAACCACAACAGACCGTATACCCCAAACCCGGAAAACCCGATGCCGACCATCACAAGCAAGGCCAGAACCACTATTCTCTCTTTTGATCCTGAGGTGAAGTCCAGAAAAATGGAGTATAAACCATACAGGGCATGGTAAAGACCGCAGATCAACAACAGGATATCCAGTGTAATAAAAACCCCTGTATCCAATCTCTTGACTATATCACCAAAATGCAGGGTTCCATCTCCGGAGGAAAAATGCAAGAACCATATGTGAAGTCCCCAGGGCAATCAGCAAGACAACCGCACTAACTCTTTGTAACAGCCATGCCCAAGCGTTCACCGTTGTTTTCCCCTCTGCATTATAATTTGACAGCGATTGACCACAACCACAAGATTGCTGCCATCCCCATAAAGACCCAAAAGATTATTTTTTGGGCCCTGACACTTATTCCCAACCCCATATCAAACAGCAATATTCGGATACCATTAAAACCATGATACAGAACTGCAGCCAACAATAAGGTCTCCAGTAATCCAAAAAACCGACTGCCCATCAAGACCGAAAGCGCGGCGTCAAAGGCCTCCTCTCCACGTAAAAGCGATAAACCCATGAGGACAATATGAATGAGTAAATATAACGCAAGCCCAAGCCCGGTGAGACGATGGAGTACCCAGGCCCACATGCCTATGGTGGTCCAGACCTGACTTTTGTGGCCATACCCGGAGGAATCCGTATAAACCCTCATCATAAGACACCGCTCCTTACATTATTCTTGAAACTACCTGAGTAAGGTCTCAATACTCTCTCGCAAAGCCGCAAAGACGCAGAGTTTTTAAGAAACATCTCTTTTATTTTCCTTTCCGAACTTGGCGCCTTTGCGTGAGGAATGGCTTAACATCAACAAACATCTTCGCTTTTTGAACAGAAGTTACAAACGAAGGCTCTATCCTATCTGATTACGCAACGCCCAACTCGCCATATATCTCGGGCAGTTTCTGCTTGGTCTGTGAATATACATCAAAATAGAGATGGCTTCCGTGGGAATCCATAGCCACGATCAAAGGACCAAAGTCCTTGACTCGAAATTTGTAGATAGCCTCAGGATGAAGATCTTCCCAATAAACTTCCTCAACCTCTTCTATTTGTTTTGTTTCAAGGGCAGCTGCGCCTCCCACTATGGCCAGGTAGCATGCGCCGAATTTTTTCATTGCCTCTAGGCTTCCTTCCAGAAGACCGGATTTTCCCACGATTGCCCTCACCCCATATTTTTCAATAAGCGGTGGCGTGAATCTTTCCATACGAATACTGGTGGTTGTTCCCACACATATTTTTTCCCACTTGTCACCGACTTTCTTGAGACTTGGAGCCGTATGGAGACAGATTGCCCCTGTTAAATCGACCGGTGGGGCCTGTTTTTCGTCAAACATGCGGATCTGGGTTGCATCACGAATACCAAAGATATGACCATTTACAGTGACAGTATCACGAACCTTCAACTGCCTGACAGCCTCCTCTGAAAGAGGGGTAGCCAGATTATGGTGTGCCATATTTTCTCTCCTTCCTGAACTCAAAAGCCATATTCCACGTTTCCGTCCGGATATATTTTTCCGCGAGCCCTTCTGGCAGGCCAACACTGAGTGTTAACTGCAATGGGATTTTGAGTTATGTGGGTATAAGCGCTTTCAATGTGTACCGCGAGGGTGGTGGTATCACCGCCGAGGCCCATGGGGCCTATACCGGTAGCATTTATGGCCTTTAGCAATTCCTGTTCCATCTGAGCCAGTTGGGGATCTGGGTTCACAGAACCCACCGGCCTGACGATGGCTTTCTTTGCCAGCACGGTCACCAAATCCGCCGTACCCCCGATACCGACGCCGATAATTCCTGGAGGACAAGGTTTTGATCCGGATGCAATCACCCTGTCCAGCACATATTTCTTGAGGGCCTTAACCCCATCTGCCGGGATAAACATATTCATTGCACTCATATTCTCGGAACCGGACCCTTTTGGCACCATGAGGATCTCCAGGTGAGAGGCCTCTTCATCAAAGTCCCAGTGGATGACGGGCAACCCGTCCCCTACACTGGTCTGAGGATTAACCCGCGTCAAAGCGTGAGTAGAGCTGCCGCGAAATGGATGTTCCAACGTAGCCCTCTCCGCACCCTTTGTAAGGGCCTTGACAACTTTTGCTCCATCTACCGGAAATTTGCTTCCAATGGTTACAAAATAGATCGGAAGCCCCGTGTCCTGGCAGATCAAAAGATTTTCTTCCTCTGCCACCTTGATATTTTGAAGGATGGTCTTGAAGATTCCCTTGGCCGTGTCATTGGTCTCCTTTTGATAGGCCTTCTCAAGGGCATCTTTGACATCGGGGGGCAATTTCTTTAACGCCCTGATGTAGAGTTCCCTGGCCACCTCCTCTACCAATTGATAACTGAATTCAGCCATATGATCGCTCCTTATTTATTCGCCATTTCCCGTTGGTGTTATGTTTTTCTCAACATCTTTTCTCACGCTTTCCACGTGTTTCCTCATGGATTTCTCTGCCCGGACAGGATCTTCCAGTTCAATTGCTTCCAGAATCTTGTAATGCTCGCGAACGGTCAGCTCAGGCCTCCCCGGAAGCCCAACTGTCCGAAGCCTGACCATCTGGAGGTGGGCGTTTACAGTTTCCATCATACTCTTAAGAAGGTCGTTGTCACAGGCTTCAAGCAGCAGGGCGTGAAACTCAACATCAGCAGGGGTATATTTCAGAAGTCTATCGGCCCTTTTATCGGTGGTGCTAATCTCTTTTAGGCCTCGATGGAGGCGATCAATAAGCTCCTGGTTCATGTTTTCAGTGGCCAGTCTCACTACCAACCCTTCCAAGACCTCCCGGACGTGAAGCAAGTCGATGACTTTTTTGTTTGACTGGGAGACTACGAAGGCGCCGCGTCTGGGGATAATCTCCACGATGCCCTCATGTTCGAGGCGAAGCAGGGTTTCCCTGATGGGGGTCCGGCTGACTCCCAAGGATTCTGCCAGTTCTTCTTCGTTTATTTTTTTGCCCGGTTTTATTTCCCTTAAAATAATCCTTCTTTTCAGGATATCGTAGACTTGGTCTCTCAAGCTTTGACGTTCCAGTAGCTCTTCCATGAGGTCGACCTCTTCTCAAAAAATACATGGGATTCCCGTCCCCCGACCCGTCAGAGCAATATTGAGAGGAGGTCCAGAAATCGATTTATTGTATTTTGTGTATTGTATAATGAATTATATATCCAAATCCTGTCAAGAAGAATATTCGATGTTTTTGAGAATCTTTTGGCAATCCAGTGGGGAACGTGGAATTTGGCTGGATGGTTGGGGGGCTAAACCCGAAACGAGAAACTCAATCCCTTGAGAAATGCCGCCTCTTGAGATGTTTTCTTGCAAGTGCACCGTATACAAACAGCAGCACAACAACGAAGAGTATCTCACCAATCCTGATGACGTTTTCAGGCAGGTCGGGATAGACGATGGGCACTAGATAATGCGCGATAAAGGAATTTCCGTAACCCGTTCCTTTGGCAGCCGAGGCGTTTAAGTAATTTTCCAGGTAAGTCAGTGGGCAGTACCAACCAAAGAGGTTGATAATGAGCGAAAACAAAAGTCCTCCCAAATGAACAAAGGCCACCTTTGGCCATTTCCACACGAGAAACAGTCCAAATATGATAAAGAGGATCCAGAGAAAATGAAACAGGATCGTCAAATCTGTCAACACGTGATAAATCATGCGACATCATGCGGATAATTTGTCGTTGGTTGTGGGTTTCAAGGTGCAGGATACAGGTTGCTTGTTCCTGGTGCTATTGTCAATATTCAATTACCTGCAGCTGCTTAAATCTGATCATGGAATTGCCGGAAAAAAGTCTGGACCATGTCTGACAATTTCATTCTATCTCGACGGGCATATCCATGACATAACACAAACCTCGATCCACCCCCCAAATGATGATATCACAGCTCTTCCGTGAGTTGACCTTTAGCAAGAATCAGCAATCATCGTATTCCGGAGATTGCTTTGTATACGAAATGCTTTTGGTGGGAATTGGGTTCAAATGTAATATAGCTAGGTGTGGTTCTCATCCCCGTGTCTGTTAAGGGAGTACATACAATTTGTACAGGATAAAGTTCATAACCACCCCCTAGCTAATCGTTCTACTTGCCACCTCTTGCTATCCTAGCCAATGCTTTCCTTAGTTTAGCCGATTTGGGAATTGCTTACTTCTTTCTTGACGGTGATGTTCACCTGTCTAACCTATTTCCCATACTTCAATCTCCCAAACAGGGGTAGGTTGAGGAGAGATTCACCGGGGAATCACCCGCCATACACTGCTGTGGTAAGCTAGGCACGAAAGACTCTGAATTCAGGGTTTGATGCGGTCGCGAACCAGGGCAGCCATTTTTTCAGCATCCCTAAGGTATTTTCCCATCTTTAGTGCCTGATCCTTGTTCATCAAAACCGCCGCGCCTGCAGCCGATTTTCTGACGCTAACCTGAAACTTCTTGCCCCGAGACGAAGAAAAGTAGACCCTGTGGTCTCCTGCTGAAACCATTTTTTCCATGTTTGGGTCCTGTTCTTTCATCTGCTCGTCGTAATACATCCCGGTATTTTTCAGGACATCGCCAACTGCCTTGGCCTGTAAAGGGGTCATGGTCAGGCGCGCGAATCTTCCTCCGGGACTGGCCAAGACTATGGAAACACCTTTGGGGTTCTTTTGAAGGTCCATTCTTACATCGCCCACCTTGGCGACACGCCAGGTAAAATCATAGTCCCCGATGGTATACTCCTGAGCATTGGCAAAACTAAAAAATAGTGCCAGACAAAGCATATTGACGATTAAAAAGGCTTTCTTTTTCATGTTCTCTTCTCCTTTGATTGATAAGTTTACTGCTCGAGCGTCCCCTTTTTATGACACACAGGACAGCCTCTTGACGCCAAAAAGGGCGGCCAGCACCCCGCCTCGGAATCCCCAGAACCAAACGGCAAAGCCAATGAAGCACCAGGAAAAAGAAACGCTCCACCAGCCAAAGGTCTGATGCAACAACGGAAAGAACAGAATATAAGTAGCAACAAGGATGCAGAACACCAACAATCGAGCAAGCCGTTTAGCCTGAGTTGACTTGTCCCATACCCTAGCTATTTTAGATAGAGTCGATCCCATGCCTATGCCTCTATTGTGATGGAAATAGTTTCAAAAGACTCCCCAGTAGAAATGATTATTTCTGCCATGATATTGCACCCGGAAAATATGTCAAATACCCTCAATCAAAAATCAAGTCAGGCGTGAAGACTCATATCTGATCCTCGGTCGGATTCAATGCTGCCTTTTTGTGCCCGAACGGGTTCTTTCCGGCACGAACATCTTCATTGAAAACTACTGAAATGATCCCGCAGATCTTCCTTTTAAACTGCTCCCCTTATCATCCAGCCGAACATGAGCATCCCCACCGCTGCCACCCAACTTCCCGCCACCCGCACCGCAACACGGGTCCAGGCTGCGCGCAGGGAAACCACCGCAGCCGAAACAAGTAGGGCAATGATTAGGACCGTCACCACAATGCCGAACAAAGACAAAGGTCCCGCCCCGATCACGCCAAGGGCCGATCCGTTGAGCAGGCCGTGGAGAGCGCCATACAAACCGGTCAGTGCTGTCACCGCCACCGGCGGCAGTTTCGGGTCGATGGCCACCAGGGCGCCCAGGATCACAAAGGAGAGGATACTTAACCCGGGCAGGTCTATGATAAAAGGCAGGTTTAATCCGATCAGACCGGCAGCAAACCAGGCAGCCGGCAGGGCAAGCACCGTCAGACGTCCGGCCCTGGCCCCACAGAGTCCGGCCAGCAAAGTGGCCGCCACCAATCCGAGCAGATCACCTGGAGAAAAAAGCAGGTGCAGCAACCCGTCATAGAAAGGTCCGAGGCCGCTCGTCACAAGATGCGCCCGGGCCATCGAGGGTATGGCGACCATAATCATGGCCATAATGCAGATGTTCAGTACACGTCTCAAGCCAATGCCCCCCATAGAAAGAACAGACCAGCTATCATCACCACCGATCCGGCGCCGCGCAGGGCCAGCCGGCCTGAGTCCCATTTATGCACCAGACCCAAACCGATGCCGCCGGCATGCAGAATTCCGGTACAGATGACGAATCCCAGGCTGTAGAGCATGGCGTTCTGGCCCGGTGAAAGTTCGGTGCCGTGGGCATGGCCATGAAAAATGGCAAAGAAGCCGACCACAAACAGCGCCCCGATCAATGGCATTTTAGCCTCCCCTAGAATCAGGGCGCCGAGCACCACTCCGGACACGGCAATGCCGATCTCAACCCCGGGTAGAGGGATACCCATAAGGCCGAGCATGCCGCCAAAGGCCATCATCATGGGAAAGGCAACAGGCAACAACCATATTGCCGGAGACCCCAGTTGCACGCCCCACAGACCCACGGCGATCATGGCAAGCACATGGTCAAGACCCGACACGGGATGGGAAAAACCGCTTAAAAAGCCCCCGGCCCGGCCGGATTCCACATGCGCCAAAGCCGCAAAGGGCCAGAGCAGCACAAAAAACCTTTACCACAAGAAAAAAAGACATCTGTAATTTGTTATGGATGAATTTATTTCTCATCAAACACCTTTTTCATCGGATCGCCTCAAAACATCATCACTGTCCGCTGGATGGTCCAGAAGGCGCCGAGGGAACCCACGGTGTACCCCGGAACCAGCTCCACCCACCGTGGCCAGCGGATTTCCAGCACACGGAACGAGCGTTCGATCAGGAGAATCAGTGTTACCAATGATAGCTGCCCGATTTCGACGCCCACGTTGAACAGCAAAAGCGCAATGGGAATCTCTGCCCTTGCTAATCCGATCATGCTCAGCCCACTGGCAAAACCAAAACCGTGCAGGAGCCCAAAAACGAATGCCACGACCCATGGGTGTCGGATGGTGAAACTGGTCTCACCCCGCCAGACCCGTACGATCTCCGGACCGAGGAACAATATACTCAGCGCTATGGCGGCATTGAGCGGCTGCACCGGCGCACTGGCGTAGCCCAGGGTTGCTATCGCCAGGGTGATGCTGTGGGCGATGGTGAATGCGGTGATGGTCTTAATGAGGGTGTAGCGGCTGCCCACGATCAGCAGCAATCCCAGGACAAAGAGGAGATGGTCTATCCCCTGGAGGATGTGTTCGATCCCCATCCTCAGGTAGATCCAGGCAATCTTTGCCTTTGTCTCGGGAGAGGGCACCGTAAAGGAAGGGGTGGAAGGCCGCAGGATGGTTGAATGGGTACTGCCGTCGGTAAATTTGATCTGCACCATCACATCGATCTGTGTGGCCGTCAGCCCATCGATGGTGATGGTTTCACCGGCCAGTGCCCCGCCTTTCGTCTGATAAGTGGCATACTGGATGTTCGCACCGGGGATGGTGTGGCTGGAAGGTGGTCCATAGGGGACCATGCTGGATGGAAGAACCGGCTTGATGGCGAGGGCGCGGCTGCCGCGTGTGGGTACCTTCCAGGTGACTTCGAACCATCCGGGCTTCTGCTCGGCGATATTCAGCAACGCCGGGCGGATTTCATGGGCGTTCAAACCAACTGCTGAGCCCAGCACCGTCAAGAGCAGGATCACTGCGAAGAGCGAAAGTTGTTCAGGTCGACCTGTTTTCATTGGGGTTGCTCCTTGGGAACCCCAGGCTTTCCATTTATCGACGCGTCTTCGATGGTCACGTCGTAGCGGCCCATCAGACTTGCGATATACTGCTCATTTAGCTGCTTGCGCCTGTCATTCTCCCAATCCTGCCGAACCTGCTCCTCGACCTCCGAAAACGTCGGCGGCTCCGATTCCCGGCGATCATGCACGTAGACCAGGTGTGTGCCGTAGCCGGACAGCACCGGACCGTGCCACTGTCTCGGTTCAAGCGCGAACACCGGTTCCGCAAAACCACGGCCGAAAAGTTTTGAAAGTTCAACTTCCGACCGCTCCGGGTAATAGCTTTGCAGCATAAACGGGTCACCGAAGGAACGGGCGTCCTGAGGCGGCTGCTTCAAATCATTGAGTTTGATCTTTGTGGTTTCGGCGTCCTTGAGGGTCTGGTCCCCACGCTTATCCGGGTCGAAGAAGACATGGGTGAGTGTGATGAGATCGGGCGGTTGGTACCGATCCATGTGCGCTTTGAAATAGTTACGGAGCTCGCCCTCTGTCGGAGGCTGCGGACTGATTAAATCCTGAGTGAGAAACTCCAGCTTTTGAGCCATCCGGCGGCGAATGACAATGTCGTCCCGATCCAGACCCATGGCGACCGCCTCGCGGTAGAGGATCCTTTCCCGAAGGTACTGTTTGATCAGGCCCTCGCGTTCCTCCGGGGTCGGCGGACGGTTCCAGCGCTTTTCCCAGGTGTCAGTCAGCCAGTTGATTTCCCCGGCCGTGATGGTAATGGCCCGCTCCTGATTTTCAGCGTTCTCCTTCCCCATAAGTCCAAAAACCACAAAGAGGGCAGCTCCGATGACGAGAAAATGGAAAAGCGGTTCACGAAAAAACGTCATAGTTGTATCCTGAAATCTTAAGAAAAAGACTGGCCCGATCAAGGAGGCGCCCTCTTAAGGAATTGTCTGTTGCAGACCCGGATAAAATTCTTGTTTCTTTAACATTTCCGGATCCAGTTTAATCCCCGGATAATACCACTTGGATGAAGCAAAGCGTTCCTTGAGTGTTGGCACATACCAGATTGGCGACGACCAGGCGCGCTCCTGGATGCTCGCCGGAATTCCCTCGGGGATCGGACGGCCGAGACTGACTGCATCGTAGGTAGACCAGCGCGGTGTTGGGATCTCCAGCACCCGCACGTAATAGACCGCGTGCAGCGTCGGATCGAAATCAGGATCTGTCCACACGGCGGCGAGCTGGGTGTCACCGATCGTGTTCTTGTAGGTCGCCGTTTTGATGTCGACCGTGTTGCCCACCGGGGGCACCTTGCCCGTATTGGGATCGGGCTTGCGGTCGTCCGACAGCGCCACATCGTAGATCTTTTCCCAACCATAGCCGCCCTTGTACCATCCCTTGATGATCTGGACACGGTCGAGGTTGCCGCTGTCCGGATCTTTCAGGGCCCAGACCGCAAAGGTCGGCGCTTTTGCACTGTCCGGCTTCTTGGGCAGGTCCTGGCCCATGGGCACCCCCTTCTTATAGGCTTTCGAGACGAAGCTCTTATCCGTTACCAGATTGTTCGGATAATCCCAGCCGCCGAAGAAACGCAGGCGGATCAGCGGGCCAGAGGTACCGTATGTCTCTTTACGCTTGATGGCATCGAAAATGGCTTCACGGGTATTTTCTGGCGCCCAAACGCCGGTGGCGCCCGGCGTGCCGAAGATCATCGCTGCCTCGCCGGCGGTCGGGATCTCTCCGGACAGGCGGCGTTCAGGCGTATCGTCGGTAATCCCGTGAACACCGGTGTAATTGAACTCCTCGTTGTCGGAAAAGCCCGTGTGTGCGTCTGCGCCCGCAACGATGCCGTATTTAAACGGGTTCGCGCCGAGCATCTCCTGGAAGCCGACACCGTTGATCAACGCCTGACGTACGTAGCTGTGGTCCACCTTGCCGACCTGGCCGCCAGTGCCGAGCAGGTGCTGGAACATCTCGAAGTTGGCGAACTCGTCGTTGGGCGACATGGCCGGGTGGGTGTCCGACTGCCCCTTGGTCTGGATGATCTCCGTAGCCGCCTCGTTTTTCATGCGCCGTTCGGCCCACTGCCGGTTGATGGGCGCGCCGTTCATGGTGACCGGGGCATACATCAGGCTGTTGCTGACGTTGCCGTTGTGGGGAATCGCGAAGTTCTCAAAGCCCAGTTTTCGTTGTACCTCGAGATAGGTCCACAGGTCCTCAGCTTTGTCCGAGTCCAGGGTACTGAAAACGACATCGGGCCCCTTGTCGTCGCGGAAGAACACATTGCGGTGCAGGTTCTGGCCAAAGGGGATTGAGGTCCACTCAAAAGCGATGAGCGTGGTGAACTTGCCCGGTTCATAATGCTTGTTGGTGATCTCCTTCTGACGGTCCCAGGCCGAGCGCATGGCCTTCGGGTCGTCGAATCCTTTAGGCGCGACGCCCTTTTGGCCTGCAGCCATCATGATGCGAAAGGCCTTGTCCATATCCGCCGGCTTTCCCGTGGCGATCAGCTTCCCGACTTCGGATTTTGACAAGGAATTCTTGGGGTCAAGCGTCAACGGGAGCAGACCCAGCATCAACGCGTGATCGGTCACCGCGCACCAGTCGTAGGGCGTCTTTTTCTGTACCATCTTACCGGTTGTAGATTTCTTGATGGCTTTGCCCTTGGCGAAGCTGTAGGCATCATCGACCGTATTCCGGGTGCCCATGGCAAAGGCATCGGGCGAATTCTGCGTGTGCAGATGCTGTTCACCGAAATAGACATTGTTTAATGGGTTGGGTTTCTTTGCATCGGGCCCTGGCTCTCCGATTGAATCCTGCGCTAAAGCCCCTGACACGATCAGCATTGAACACAGCAAAAATAACGCGATGCTGCTGACTGCCCCCTTTGATTTTCTCCTCATGGTTTTTCTCTCGCTCATTCAGCAAAAACTGCTGAATGATCGGAACGATTATTTGATAAGCAGCCCCCCGCGACCACCTAATTGCGCGAAGCCGTGGGTTGTTTAATGGCCCGGGAACCTACTTCTCGGGCGTGTACCAGATGGGCGAAGACCAGGCGCGTTCCTGGATGGTAGCCGGCACTTTGTCGGATAAAGGCAGATTGTTCCGGGCCGCGTCATAGGTCGACCAGCGCGGTGTCGGTATTTCCAGAACGCGTACGTAGTACGCCGCTTTTTGCTTGGGATCGAAGTCCGGGTCGGTCCAAACCGCGCTCAGCTGGCTGTCGCCGATGTCATTGGTGTAGGTGGCCTTCTTGACATCCACGGTGTTGCCCACCGGCGGTATCTTGCCGGTCTTCGGGTCTGCTTTGCGGCCGTCGGAAAGGGCGACATCATAGATCTTCTCACCGGACCGGCCCCATTTGTTGACGAAGGCCTTGATGATCTGGATACGATCGAGATTGCCGCTCTCGGGATCTTTCAACGCCCACACGGCAAAGGTCGGCGCCTTGGACGCTTTTTTCTGCAGGTCGCCGCCCATGGGCACACCGCCCTTATAGGCTTTCTTAACGAAGTCCTTGTCTTTGACCAGATTCTTCGAATAATCCCAACCGCCGAAGAAGCGCAGCCGGATGAGCGGCCCTGAGGTGCCGTAGGTCTCTCTGCGCTTCATGGCGTCGAAGAGAGCGGCACGGGTATTTTCCTCTGCCCAGACCGCGGTGGCCCCGGCCGAACCGACGACCGCTCCGATATCGCCGGATGCGTTGGGGCGCGGGTCCAAACGCTTTTTGGGCGTGTCGTCGAGCGCCCCGTGGGAGCCATGAAAGTTGAACTCTTCGTTGTTGGAGTAGGCCGAATGACTGTCGGCGCCAGACACGATACCGAATTTAAACGGGTTCGTTCCCAGCTTGTCCTCCAGCGCCATCCCGTCGGCCAGCGCCTGTCGGATATAGCCATACTTGATCTGGCTGGGCTGGCCCACGTTGATCATGTTCGGAAAGAGCTCGAAGCTGGCGAACTCGTCATTCGGGGAGAACAACGGATGGGTATCCGAACTGCCCTTGGTCTGGATGATCTCGGTCAGCGGCTCGTTCGCCTGCCGCCGCTTGGCGTAACGCGCGTCCATGGGTCCACCGAGAAATTTATTGGGCGAATACATCCAGCCGTCAGAGACGTTACCGTTGTGAGGAATGGCGAGGCAGTCAAGCCCCTGGTTGCGTTGCACCTCCATGTACGTCCACAGGTCCTCCGGGTAGATGGAATCGAATGCCGAAAAGGGCACGGCGGGTCCCGTGTCGCCACGGAAGAACACGTTGCGGTGCATGTTGCGGCCGTTCGGGATCGAGGTCCACTCCCAGGCGATCAGCGTCGTAAACTTCCCCGGTTTATTGAACTTGTTCGTCGTATTGACGTAACGCTTCCAGTTGGAGGTTAGCAACTCGGGGCTGACGAATTCGGCCATAGGAGTGCTAGTGATAATAGAGCCAAGAATAATGTTGATCGCAGAATCAGGGTCTGAAGGTTTTGCGTTAGGATCCTGCAGTTTCTTCGCAAATTCCGTCTTGGAAAGCGGGTCTTTCGGATCGATGAGCTGCGGCATGACGGCGAAATATTCCGCGTGGTCCGTTATCCCGACAAAATCGTAGGGGGTCGATTTTTTTATGGTCTCACCGGTCGTCGACAGCTTGATCTCGTTGCCCAACGCATAGTTGTATGCGTCCTCCCAAGTCCCGCGGACACCGATCACGAATGCGTCGGGCGATGCGGAGGTGTGCAGGTGCTGCTCGCCGAAATAGACATTTTTCAGAGGGTTCGGCTTGCCGAGAGAGTCCTGGGCCAAAGCCCCTGATATGAATAGCATGGAGCACAGAAAAAACAACGCTACGCTCCCGGCCGCCATTATGGTTTTTTTCCTCATGGTTTGCCTCCTTTGTTTTTCCGGTCTTTTCGGTAGCCTCCTCATCATGGACGCCCTCAGTGCGCGACATGAGTTCGGCTTCTCCCGCACCCTGTCCAGTTCCGGCCGGGTGCGGGGAGTCACCGCCTACGAAATACGCTACCTAGATTCCATCAGGCCAGCGGACCGGCTTCGTGACCTGCGGCCAGATTGGTGCGTCACGCATCGTCAGCCCGTTCTGCCGCAGCCGCCAGAAGAGAACGTCGAACCGATCCTGACCAAAGAACGGCTCGCCGCGGAAGCACATGTTGGGCACCCCGCCGTGACCCGACGCTATTTGCATCGGTTGACTTTCCTGCCAGCATGCGTCGTACTTCTCGGGGTTCTTCTGGATATCCGCGATCGTCTCGTCGTAGTTCAAATCCGTTTGCAGCTTGTTCCACGCCGCCGGGATGTCGGCGGGCCAGAATTCTGACAAGCCACCCCAGATCAGCGGGCCCGTGTAGAGCAGGAACTCCATGGACTTGCCGTTCAGTTGAGCGGCATTGGCAAGGCGTACCATCCATGAGATCCAGGTCTGGTGCTCGATGGTCGGGACCTGCCCGTAGTTGAGCCCAAGAAACGGATAGTGGTTCTGATCGATGGGGTCCGGGTTGGCAAACTTGAACGGAATGCCATGGTACTTCCCAAGGCGATGACAATCCCACACGCAGTCCGCCCACTTGTACCAGCGTCCGCCCTGCTTATAGTTGGTTTTGTGGGTTGGCTCATGAAGTACTTGATTTCCCTCATCATCAACAGCGCCACCCGCGACATCCGGCATGCGGATAGCACCCGGAAAGATTATGCGTATGGTTACCTTGCAGTTGTAGTTGGATTGGAGGTACGCCAGGCGGTTGACGACCAGATAGCTGTAAGGGCTGCGGATCGAATCGAAAACATCGACCTCCAGCAGGTTATCGGGAGTGACGTTCTCCGTCAGTGGAGCAGGAATCGGATCGAACTCATCGGGCTTGTTTTCGTGATTATTGACCCCGTCGTTGACGTCGTGGTGCCGCCAAAGCCAGTTGTTCGCGTCGGGCGGAGGATTCACCGGGTTGGGCACCGGCGGTAGTTTGGGTACTACGAAACTTTGTTTTTTATCGCTTGCCATGATTCCCTCCCTTTCTGTTAATAAGGAGAAAGAAAACAACTAGATTATTTTTTGTCATTTCCTAACTCATCATAACCACTGCTTGGACGTGGTTCAGGTTTGATTGGTGTTTTTACCTGTCGCCTTAGGACGAACTGACCTGCCCCAGTAAGTTGTACCACAGCCGAATGTCCGCTTCTGGCCGGTTGCTGCCCTTAGATAGGCTCAGAGTAAGCCTGCAAACGACCCAAAGCGGACGTTCGCCTACCAAGAAATAGTCTTGATTAAGCATCCCACACTCATCCCCTGAAACCCCCTTGCCCATCCTGCTTCCGAGCCTTAACCTGAGAGGGTAGAGAAAATGGTACAGCCTGTAGGGGCAGGTCACTGTGATTTGGAGAAAAATGCTGTAAAGATTTCAACTGGATTTTAACCTAATATTTGATATGAAGATCCCTGAAATACTCACTTTTCTTTTTCTCTTCATCCTCGCAGCTGGCTTTATTCTTTGGATGATTCATTTCTATTGTTCAATTTGGATTTGCAGAAGAATCCAAGAAAAACATCCCGCTACATGGAGAAAATTTGGGAGCCCGGATTTAAACTTTCTTCACACTTTTCGGTGGTTTAAAACAGACGCCTTTCGTCGCTACAATACTATTTTTAATCTTAGAAAAATAATAAAATATATTACTTCCCATAAAAATGCTTGTTGTCTAAGAGATAAAGAATTAGAGCGAAAAGCTTCGTTAATAAAAAAAACGGAGCACATTTTTTATTGGATTTTTGGGATATTGATCACATTCGTTATCGCTTCCATTTTTATTCCTCAAGTAATTCAATATCTTCAAATGAAGTAATTATTTTTATAACCTTAAACGCACCACCCTTGTGCTGCGGCTTGATCAGCGTCATACTCTCAATGTTTGACGTCAGAGCAAAGTGGACCACTTGAGGTGAAAAGCTATGAGATACTTTCTATTAAACTTTCCTTTGCTGAATGTCCGCTTTTGGCCGGTTCCTGCCGATCAAATCCTTTAGCCGAACGTCTGCTTTGGGTCTGTGAGAGTTAAGGAAACTCAATTCTCGTTACTCCCAGGCGGTCAATCATCCCCTGCAATGCCCTGTATCATCAGGACGACCTCCTTTCCTCATTTCAAAATAAAACCATTCCTAAAAGGGGGCAACCGAACCGCTCAAATGAAATGGCGCGATTGGCCAATTCTTTGGCGCACCTGAAATACCGCCATAATCTTAAAATCCGTATATTAGTGAGATAGAGATTAATTCTATGGAGATTAATTATGATGGGTGGAATAAGTGGTATCGGAGGCCCGTCTGGGGGAGGTATGGCCCAGATGATGCAAAAGATGCAAGCCATGATGCAGGAAAAGTTTCAAATGGTAGATACTGATGGAAGTAATGGTATCAGCCAGGCAGAACTGGAAACCAAAGTAGGGGAAGGAGGATCCAAGGCAAGTAATATCCTCGAAAACTTTGGGGAGATTGATGCCGATGGGAGTGGAGAACTAAGTAAGACAGAATTAGGAGATTTTCATTCTCAAAAAATGGCTCAAATGATGTCCCAAATGATATCTCAAATGATATCTCAAAATCTTTTGGACATCCTTGGTAGTTTGAACGAAGAAGATGATAGCGCTTTAGCGTTAGATTTATTTAATGAGCATATTTCGAATGCAAAAATTTCCGATTCGAAAACAAGTCAATTGCTAAGTAACTTTGAGACAATTGAGAAGCAAGTTTCCTCGTTTAGTGTTTCAGCCTAAGGTTTAACTCCCAGAATGGATTTCAGGGGAGTACACAATAGGCGAATGTCCGCTATTGGCCGGTTCCTGCCAATCGAAGCTGTTAGGTGAACGTCTGCTTTGGGTGAGTAATAACGCTTATTGTGGAACTGCCATTTGTTACTGAGAAGTGGCCCTGAATTGGCCT
>PVMK01133243.1_pt1 | contig 20990 bp, 20 predicted proteins | sample 1853481 | NCBI WGS metagenome assembly PVMK01 (sample SAMN08533507, study PRJNA380276) | Marine sediment metagenome, whole genome shotgun sequencing project.
CCTTTGCTCCACTCCTTTTTAAATTGCGCGTACAGCTTAACCGCGTTCGGTAAGTTGGAAATCGTCGCGTTGGCGGTCAAGTTGTATTTTTGGGTATTTGTGTTCCCGGTTTCCTTGCTGACACCTGCGCTGATATTGCCGTTAAACTTCCACCCGCTCTTTTTTTTGAGCGGTTCCAGGGTTTTGACCTGAGCCAACGGGATAGGGGCCGAAGGGCTGCCATCCGCCGGTTGGAGAATCAGGGTTCCATCCTCTGTGGTCTCAATTTTTCCTATCAGGGTATCTTCATTCCGCAGATAGGCCTCCAAGGGTTTTTCGGTGGTAAGCTTTGCGACCTGGTCCCATTTGATGGTTATTTCCCCCGCATAGGAGGTCTTGAACACGAGCTTGCCCAAAGACATGGAAACTACAGTTCCCTGCAGGCGGTCTCCGTTTTTCATTTGCAGCTCGTCGGCGTTGGCGATACTTACAAACAGAAAAACCGAAAGACAGGCCAAAATGCCACCATTCAAACAAATCCTGAGTAAACCATTAGACCCGCGCCAGGGGGATTGCTTATTGAATCTATTAGTGGCTTTTTTCATAGTGTCAATTTCTCCTTTTCAGACTTATAATCCTCTAAATATTTACTTTCCTTAGATTAATCCTGCTAAAACGGGATGCACTGGTTGATTTTGACCGAAATTCAGCATTTTTCAAAGGTCTCGCCATATCAAAGTTTGGGAAGGTCTTTTTGGCATAATACTATAGGCATATAGCAATTGAGAGTCATCGTAAAACAGGGTGTTTCTGTTCCGGGGCATCCAAATAAGCTGGCAGAGCACATCACTCGTGATGAGGATGTCTGCGCTTCGACACCGCATGGTGGCGCCAAAAAAGTCACGCCGGTGCGATGGCCTGAGACCACTGAGATACACTTCTTGATTCCGGTGGGGCCATTTTTTTGTCTTTACCGCGGATAACGGTAAGTAAACCCGGCCCCCACATACCAATCGGTCGCCGCTTCCGAAATTGCCTTTCCACCCGAAATATCCACCTGAAAGTTCTCCAGGATCAAATATGTAAACCCACCGTCAACGGCATTTGAAGGTGTGTTTGAAGGGTTCATGGCGATACTGCCGTATGTCTCGACGAAAGCGCCGAGCTGATCCGTCAGACTGAAGCTCAGATTTGCGGTGTAGTTAAAGTTGACAACCTCGTAAAAAGTCAAGTCCTCTCTGTTCTTGTCATTCCCGCGAAAGCGGGAATCCAGGGAAATCAATCACTTCTGGACTCCCGCTTTCGCGGGAGTGACGGCCTTGGAGACTTTTGCGAGACCATCAATATTGACAAACTCGTAAAAAGTCAGACATGCCTTACGCGGCCATAATGAGGGTATGCCCATCGCGACGGTCAAATAGGGTGGAAAGTTTTCTCAATTGGCCCCAAGCATTCAAAAAACGCTCTTTGACAACATAAATAGCATGCAATAGAACGGGTAGAACCCCTCCGTAGGCCGCTTTTGCATTATTCACCGCCTTTCGGACGGCAGTTGCCCTGAAGATGTTCACTCCAGCTGCTTTTAAGGTAGCACAGAACCTAACCGCTTTAAAACCTCTGACTCTCAGATGTTTGACTCCGGTTCTCCTATCGTATTCCGACATGGTAGCCTCTACCCCTGAACGCCACCTGTAGCGGTCTTTGAACTCTTCAGTTTTCTCGTAGACTCTTCGTATTGCCAATCGCATCACTTTATCAGTGTAACGAAGATAGTGATACTTCTTGCCTTGTTTTACCGGGCAGGTTTCTTCAAAGGGGCAGGCGCTACAGTGTTGAGAATCAAATGCGACCGTGTGCCGGGTTTTCTTAGTTTTTGTCCTAACCGGTACATGGCCCTGGGGACAAGAAACAACGTCACCTTTTTCAGACACTTCAAAATCCGAAAGAGTGAAGCCATCTTTTTCTTTGGTGCTCTTGGTGGGTGAAACGACCTCTACACCCAGCTTTGCAGCCTTCTGACAGTTTTCATCACTGCCATAAAGCGTGTCTGCCAGGAGTTCTTCAGGGGCAAGGTCGCGTTCCTTACTCGATTCTATCGCCGGGATCAGAGCATTGGCGTCACTTTCATGGGCAGGCTCCACTTGAACATGAGTGATTAGATTCAGGCTTTCTTCTTTAGCATCTTCATCTTTACAGTAGGTCTCCATCACCTGAACTTGATAGCCCTGACCCTTATGACCACTGTACGTTGCATCAGGATCCGAAGGGTTTTGAAGAGAGTCAGAAGGAATCTCTTTAGGCTTTTTTACTTCAACTGGCTTACCATCATCTGATACGTTACATTGTTCTTTTAAAACCCGCTCAAGAAGTTTATAGCTATGCATGGCCTTGACTTCGGGGTGATCCTTGAACTGCTCAACCAGATTAAAAAGATCAACGCTGACTGACTTAAGTGTTTTGGCTGATTCTGAAGGCTTTACCATAGAAAAGCATTGCAGGGATTTCTCAGAAAGATATTTATCAATGGTGCCTTCATCCATCGTGTCGAATAACTCTTTGTGCCCCCGCTTTAGGTTGACCAAGAACTTGCTGATGCTTGAGGTGAAAATACCAATTCTACCCAAGCGCCGCATATTGGATTTAATATGAACCGAATCAATCCTTTGGTTGTCGGTGTTGACCTTGAAGACTTTTGCCAGTTTATTTGTAATACCGTCGAAGACAGTTGCGTCCAGATCATTATCAACAACTATGCTCCGCATATTCCATAAGGTCTTTGGACACATATACTTTGCTGAATCCGACTCTTCGGTGATATTGAGCGCAAAATGCCACTGGATGTTAAAGGCTAACTGGTTTACTGTTTCATCATCGGTCAGGTCGTGTGTTTGCTGAAGAATCAGAGCGCCAAGCACCGTGTGCAGTTCCTTTGTGGGGCGACCGAAATCATCGTTGAAGAACGAGGCCACTTCGCCAACGGGAAGTTCGCAAAGGAGTTCTTTTTGAAATAGACCGGCCCAGGACTGATCCAGCAGCTCTCGACGTTTGGGGCTTAGAAAACTCCATGGATCGAAAAGATCCTTCTGCTTATGGTTCTTAATATGTATCATATTTTTCACCTACAATTTGGTTAACATCTGGCTTTGTTTATACCAAAATGTAAAGCAAAAAGCAAGCACAAAATGAGCTTATTTATAATTATTTCAGTTAGTTAAAAGGCTTTACTTTTTACGGACTTATCAAAGTTGGAGAGGGTATGTTTCTGACTCGAGCCGTTATCCTGATATGATGTCCAGGACGCACCCAGATTGTAGCTGAATGACATAAAATCGGTAAGGGGATTGGTAAAGGCGAACAGGAAAGATGGATCGGCCCTGTCGGTTGAAAAATCTTTCGCTCCCACCGGCAGGGAGAACTGGGCCAGGAATGCGCTCCCCGGCAGCCAGCCGGACCCTTCGAGGAATCGGTACTTAACCGCAAGGCTGGCATCCCCCGATCCATTTGAGCTGGAACCGGCTTCATTTTCAGGGCGCGTATTCAGCCAGTTGTACCCCACATATCCCACTCGGACTTCTCCGTTGGGGATAACACCGAATCTGAGCAAGGTGTTGGGAAACTGGTCGAGTTTGGTTTGGGTCCCGCTCGTGTCCTTGTTTTCCGTATGCGTCCAGCCAAGCTCCACCTGCGGGTAGCACGGTGGAACGATACCGGGGGATGTGGTCATGCCCGGCCTATCAGAAGAGAGTGGCCCGGGATTTTTCGGGCAGGCACAGGCGGACAATGAGGTTATCACACCCAACAAGAGCAGCAGAAAACCGACTTTGGCATATATTTTCATTATCATAACACCCCCTTCATAAACATAAAGTGTAGCAGTAAAATACGAACGACTTATTATACAAGGGAAAACCCCTGTTTACAAGACCTCAAGAATTTTTCACAGGATAATTTTTTTAAACCCTCCCGTTGCTCCTTCTTGACCACAATCTTGACCACAATATCCTGATAGAAAGTCTTTCTCATCCTTGACACAGTCAAATGATTTTCATATACTTTTTCAAAATGAACATGTCCCGGCTGAAAGATTTTTCTTCCCTACCCTGTGCACCGAGCCGAGTTCTGGGGATGATGAAGCAACATCCACAACCTATGGCAACCAGGCAATGAGGTGGCAATTATGTATTCCCCATCCCATCGCGACTATCGTTGGGTCAATAAGCCCCTTCTTTTTACCCTTGTTTTTTTATTGGTTTTGATTCTTTTCCTGACTTTTTCCCGGACCTTTGCCCCCACGTGGGTCTTGGGTGCGGAACAACAGCCTGCTTCCGGAGAGATCTCACCGCCACCCCTCACCATTGGTGCCATGACGGTCGGGTTAAGCTTCGGGCTGAAGGATATCTTTGCCAATTTTGTATCCGGGATTATTATCCTTTTTGAAAGACCTATCCGGATAGGTGATGTGGTAACCGTGGGGGGTTCAAGCGGGCGTGTCACCAGGATACGTATTCGTTCCACCACTGTCACGGACTGGGACCGCCGCGAGTTGATCGTGCCCAACAAGGCATTCCTCACCGAAAAGATCATCAACTGGTCGCTTTCCGACCAGATGAGCCGTGTAGTTATCGACATCGGCATAGGATACGGATCAGATCCTGCCGAGGCTCAAGAGCTCCTGCTGCAGATCGCTAAGGATAGCCCCCTGGTATTGAAAGAACCAGCACCGAGTGTCGTCTTCGAAGGATTTGGCGCCGACTCATTAGATTTCAAATTGCGGGTATTCGTGACCTATTCCAACCGCGTGAAAGTTGCAACCCTGCTCAGACACGAGATCTTCAAGGTATTCAATAAAGCAGGCATCGAGATCCCTTTCGCGCAACGCGATGTACATCTTGATACGAGCGGTGGCCCCCTTGAAGTCCGGATGGCCAAGGGAGAAGATGGCTGAGGAGATGCCTTATGTCCGATATAACTGAAAAAAGAGAAGATTCCTCTACGCCTCACAGGTGGCATTTTGTGAGGTTGGGCGGGTTTGATCAAGTAAGACTTGAGACGGGGGCGGACCTGCTGGCCTTAGACCAGCTTGATCAGAAATTGTGGGCAGCACTGAGCTGCCCTACCCAGGGTCTTGAATTCGACGAGAAAACCCTCGATCTGATCGATACAGACGGGGACGGACGTATCCGGGTGCCTGACATCATTGCTGCAACAAAGTGGGCCGGATCCCTTCTCAAAGACCCGGACGACCTTATCAGGGGCACAAGTTACCTTCCCCTCTCGGCCATCGATGACAGCACTCCTGTGGGCCAGGAACTCCTTTCCTCAGCCAAACAGATCCTCAAGAACCTCGGTAAATCAGATGCGAGCGAAATCATCGCGGACGACACGGCAGATACGGTAAAGATTTTTTCAAAAACCAGGTTCAATGGGGACGGAATTATCCCTGCTGATTCGGCTGATGATGAGGCCATAGGGGAAGTTATCGTGGATATTATAGCCTGCTTTGGATCGGAGGAGGACCGTAGCGGGCTTCCGGGGGTCTCGCAGGAAAAGGTCGACAAGTTCTTTGCCGAAGCACAAACTTACTCTGATTGGTGGAAAAAGGCTGAAGACGATGCGGACAGCGTCCTCTCCTACGGCGATACAACCGATGAGGTCGTGGCAATCTTTCAGACCGTCAAGGCCAAAGTGGATGATTACTTTACCCGCTGCCGCCTCGTTGAGTTCGACCCTGACGCAGCCGGATCTCTGAATCCATCTAAGGACGCGTATGAGGCACTATCCCTTAAAGACCTCTCAACTTCAGCGGAAGAAATTGCCGTCTTCCCATTAGCCGGTATTGAGGCCGGCAAACCCCTGCCCATGAAGGAGGGAATCAATCCCGCCTGGGCCGGACCTGTTAAACAATTTTTCTCGGAGATTGTGAAGCCGGTATTTGGAAATAAGGACAGCCTGAGCGCCGCCGAGTGGGAGAGCCTGAGCGCCAAATTTTCTGCCTACGAAGCATGGCTCAGCTCAAAGGAGGGGACTGCCGTAGAACAGCTTGGTCTCAAACGAGTCAGGGATCTCTTAGCCAATGACAGCAGAGAGACTATTACTACGCTGATCGAAAAGGATGAGGCATTGGCTCCGGAGGCGAATGCTATTTCCTCGGTTGACAGGTTAATTCGCTATCACCGCGATCTTCACACTATCTTAAACAACTTCGTTTCGTTCCGTGACTTCTACACGCCCAAAACTAAGGCCATTTTTCAGGCCGGAACCCTCTATTTAGACTCCCGTAGCTGCGAGCTGTGTGTCAAGGTTAATGACGTGGGCAAGCACAGCGGCTTAGCACAGTTGAGTCGCACCTATCTCGCTTATTGCGACTGTACACGCAAAGGAACCGATAAAAAGCTGAGCGTTGCCGCTGCTTTCACCAGCGGCAACGCGGATAACCTCAGGGTCGGCCGCAACGGGGTGTTTTACGACCGTGAGGGTCGGGACTGGGACGCCACCATTGTCAAGATTGTCGAGCATCCTATTAGTGTCCGCCAGGCTTTCTGGTCTCCCTACAAACGAGTAGCCCGGATGATCTCCGAACAGATCGCTAAGATGTCTGCGGCCCATGAAAAGGAGATGCAAACCAAGGCCGCCAAAGTCCTCTCCGAGACCCCCAAGAAGGCCAAGACCAGCCAGGGCGCTCCTAAGCAGGCCTTTGACATCGCCAAGTTTGCCGGGATATTCGCTGCCATCGGTCTCGCCATCGGCGCCCTCGCAACGGCGATTGCTTCAGTGGTTACAGGCTTCATGGAACTCGTCTGGTGGAAAATGCCGCTCGCAGCCATCGGACTCCTATTAGCTGTCTCCGGCCCCTCCATGATTGTCGCCTACCTGAAACTCCGCAAGCGCAACCTGGCCCCCATCCTCGATGCTAACGGATGGGCAGTGAATACACGTGCCATGATTAATATCCCGTTTGGAGCATCTCTAACGCTCACGGCGACTCTGCCTCCTGATTCCTATCAAACCTTTAGAGATCCCTTCGCCACGAAAAAACTATGGAAACTATGGAAATTATACATCCTGATGATAGGATTCCTTATTGCGGCCGGGGTGCTCTTTTATAAAGGTTATCCCCAAAAGTGGTGGAAGCAGCATGTGGTCGAGGAAAGAACTGTTCAGGTGATAAAGGGATCAGAGCCTGCCAAAAAACCGCCCCAGCCAGCCCCTTCCCCTAAATAATTAGGGCCGCCCGCTTACCATTGAATGAGAAATAAGAGAAACTGCCCCTTTACTATTATTCTATTTCTTGATAAATAAAGATTTAACGCTATAATGCGTTTTTTCCATATCCCCGATCAGGAAGTTAAATAGCCCGGGGAGCGATTATGAGCACAAAGAAAGAGAGGATAATATAATGGCATCAAAAGAAAAAGCAGTAAGATTAGAGCAAAAGATCCGTTGGGAGGAGAAATTAAACCAGCGGCTGTCCCTGTTGGCTGACAGGGGAGCCGGGTCTGAGAAGATTTCCAAAGATACCACTGTGAAGCAGTTGCGCGCCAAGATGAGAGAAACAGACAAGCGGCTGAGGGTGATCGAAGAAAAAGAAAAGAAATTAGAGGAAATGGCTAAGGTCAAGGCTGAGAAGTTGGCAGTCCCTAAAAAGGAGAAAGGTAAAAAAGGAAAAACATCGAAAGACCAGCCTGCCGATAGCAAGCGACAGCAGAAGAAAAAGAAGAAAAAAGAGAAAAAGGAGAAAGAGGAAACTCCGGATAAAGACTGAGATCGTTTAGGGCCTGGAAAGGAATAACTCGTTGGAATTCAGCCTCCTGTCACACATTTTGTTTTGGTTCTCCACCATATATGACAACGATTCGGGGCTGAATTTCAATTTTTCGAACAGCTTTTCCTCGACCTGCTCACAAAGCAAAAAATTCCTTTCAATTGCCTTGGATAGGTCCTTCCGGTTTCTGCCATATCGCCCGATGATATAGGCGAGACGTTCATCTAAATTCACAATTTTATCATGCTTTACCCGCTTGTCGGCGTAATAGACGATCTCTTTCTCTGAGAAGTCACCGTTCAGGGTGTAGGTTTTTAATCTGACATGCTCGGCAACGATGGGGGCAATTTCGTCGAGATGGTTTTTCAAACAGATCTGTCTTCCTGTTTCAGAATGGTCTTGGCCCGATTTCAGAGAAGGTGTTTTGCCGATATCGTGCATGAGAGCCGCAGCAATGGCCACTTCAACCGAGATGTCGACCCCCACTTCCCGGAGGCCTTGAGCTATCAGGCAGGTCACCTTCGCTACCACCAATGAATGGGCCCTTATATTTTCAAGCATATGGTATTTATCCATAAGATGAAAACATTCCCGGATTGATGGAATCATTTCTACCTCCTCTGCCCAAAGACCCAAACCTATACCAGCAATGTAGTCGCCATTCAACTGAAAAGCACAGGTTAAAAACGTATAGAGGAAAGAAGTTTTTAAGTAATGTTGACAAACAGAGTTGTTTCTCATATTTTGTAACTGCTCAGCCCAAAACATAGAGGTAACTTCTTGGATATATTCAAGTCCATATCCTGACGAAAGGAGTAAGGCCATTTCTGATTTTTCACAAAATAGCAGTCAGATAACCTCGTTTCATATATTACAGAAGGACCGGAAGCACCTGAAGTCCCAGCTCAGGCTCCATTCCAAATGGAGAAAGACGGTTTTGGTTATCCCGTTGCTGGCCAGTGAGTATACCGATCCTGCAAATCTTCCAGTATTCATGAACATGCTCAGGCAATTAAGGGATATAACCTATGTTTCAACCATTATATTTGGCCTGGATAAAGCCAGTGAACAGGAAGCCTTCGTATTGAGGGATCTGATAAGGGCATCGAACATAAAAAGCTACCTTATTCAATGGAACGACGGACCAGGTTTCAGTGGTATATATAATACACTCAATGAGGCAGGGTTCAATATGAGCGAGCCTGGCAAAGGGAGGAATATGTTCCTGAGCTTTGGGATCGCCATTGCGTTGGGCGCTGGCTCCATAGGTTTGATCGATGCAGATATCCGGACTTTTAAGCGAATTCAATTAGACCGACTCTTTTATCCTGTTGTCGTCCTGAACTACGATTTCTCAAAGGCGTACTACTCCCGTATCAAGGATAATAGACTATATGGACGGGTAAAACGACTCCTCCTTGATCCACTTCTCCTTGCGCTCAAAAGAAAATTTACCGAAAACAAAGATCAAAAGATGTTGAACCTGATACAGTTTCTTTTAGGCTTCAACTATCAGCTCTCTGGAGAAGTGGTGTTTCATGTGGACCTTTTGAAAAAGATGCGTTTTGCGACCAACTGGGGTGTGGAGATATTTACCCTGATTGAAGTTTACCGCAAGGCCTCGTCTTCTGCACAGGTCATGTTTTCTAAAGACCCCTTTGACCACAAGCATCAGGATGCCTCTCCGGAAGATCGTACTAAAGGCCTCAACCGGATGGCTATCGATATTGTTACAACGCTGATGAATGCCCTTATCATCGAAGAGGGCCTTGAGATCTCTGACACGTTTTTTAGAGACCTGACTGTTATCTACCAGGCCGTAGCTGAAGAACAGATAAAGAAATACTCGGATGAGTCAGGTTTCAGCAATCTCGACTACGATAGGGACGGGGAGGAATATTTAGTCAAAAAAGTCTTCAGAAATTCCATCCTCGAGGCCGGTGAAATACTTACTTCTCCATACAGGATGACAGAAAAGTTCTTGCGGTTTGTCAACTCCCATCCTGAGTTTAAACCCTTCATGGAGAACGGGCTTGCTGAAACTATCCTTGAGGTTGAACGGAACGTAGAGCAGAAGCTATTCGAAACACCCCAGACCGTCTCATGGGAGAGGGTATCCAACAAGTTGCCCCGGATTTTCTATGATTTGATTGAAGTAGTTGAAATGGAAAAAAGACGTTTTTCCTGACCCTGGAACAGCGCGATCTGATAATGAGCCCCCCATTTTTTCTTGTTTTTAGCGATTTAGACGGTACTCTGCTGGATCATAATACTTATGGATGGGAAGAGGCCGTTCCAGCACTCGAACTATGCAAAACAAGAGACGTGCCCGTAATCCTTGCCTCCAGCAAGACCAGGGCCGAAATGGATGTTTTCCGCCGCAGGCTGTCGCTTTCTGCACCCTTTATTTCTGAGAATGGGGGAGGCATATTTTTCCCCGGAGAGATCTCCAAAGACCCATCCTATGCATCCTCCGGTGCTGAATCCCCTGGCTTTTCTCCGGGGGATGCCACAGGGTTTTCGATCTGTAGAGAAAAAGGCCTATGGAAATTATCTCTTGGAGTTTCTTATCCTCGTTTGATAAAAGCGTTTCAGGAAATCCGCAATGAATTAGGATGGAATATGAAAGGCTTTTCAGATATGGGAGTTGAGGAGATTTCGCGCCTGACAGGGCTCGATAAAGAGGGCGCCCGGTTGGCTACAAGGCGGGAATATGACGAACCATTCATTATAGAAGGCGAAGAACCCACGGACCTTACCCCTCTTATTCGTGCCGCAGAGCAACGGGGCCTCTTGATAACATCAGGAGGGCGGTTTTACCATCTGCAGGGGAAAAATGACAAGGCAAAAGGAGTGGAGCTGATTACCGCGTGGTATAAGAAGTATCACAGGGACATATTAACGGTAGCACTTGGAGACAGCCCAAACGATTTCGGCATGCTTGAGTGGGCTGATTTTCCCGTGTTGATCCGTTCACAACGCAGTTTTCCGGATCTGATAAAAAGAATACCGAGGCTTAGAATCACTGATGATATCGGTCCGAAAGGCTGGAATTCAGCCGTAATAAATATTTTGAGAGAGAATTAGGAGAATACCAATGCCTGAGAGTTTTGAAAATGAGGTTAACCCGGAAAAGATCAAGAAAGCTGAAATGGTTGTATGTATACCCTCCTATAAGGAGGCTGACTCTATCAGCTACCCGGTCACGCAGGCCGACAAAGGATTAGACAAATATTTCCAGGAGAACGATTCGGTTATTATTAATTGTGATAATAACTCTCCCGATAACACAAAGCAGGTCTTTCTTGATACACCGACTAAGGCGCCAAAGATCTATCTTTCTACCGATCCCGGTATAAAAGGAAAGGGAAATAATTTCAGGAACCTCTTCAAAAAGGTGGTTGACCTGGGGGCAAAGGCGGTGGTGGTAGTTGACGCAGACCTGAAGAGCATCACACCCGAATGGATTAAGCACTTGGGCGAACCTCTGTTTGAGGGATTTTCCTATGTGGCTCCTCTTTACGTAAGGCATAAATATGACGGGACCATCACAAACGGAATCGCCTATCCCATGACAAGGGCTTTGTACGGAAGAAGGGTTCGACAGCCGATTGGCGGAGACTTCGGTTTCGCCGGTGAATTGAGCAATGTGTATCTGAAGAGCAGGACATGGGATCAGGCAGTGGCTAATTTCGGGATTGATATCTGGATGACCACCCTGGCCATCAACCAGAAGGTCCAGGTATGTCAAGCTTTTATGGGACGACCCAAGATCCATCGGACCAAGGATCCGGGGGGCGATTTGGGGCCCATGTTCAGACAGGTAGTCGGGACCATCTTTGCCATGATGAAGGAGTTTGAATCGTTCTGGACAAAAGTCAAATACAGTCGGCCCACCGCCATATACGGGTTTGGCCTTGGTGAAGTGGAAATGCCTCCCAAGGTTGACGTTAACACAGACAATTTACTTCAGCAGTTTCACATGGGATTTGATAAATTCAGCCATATATGGAAAGAGATTCTCACGGCAGATGTTTACAGGAAACTCCAAGAGATTAAAGGTTTGAAGGAGATGGAATTCAATTTTCCCACCGATCTCTGGGCAAGACTCCTGTTTGATACCGCTGTTTCATACGGAGAAGCAAGCGTTGAACCGGACGAGATCATGGATTCACTGATTCCCCTATATTTCGGAAGGACCCTCTCTTTTGTCAAAAGGACAAAAAAGATGTCCATCAAACAGGCTGAAGAGGCCATTGAAAATGACTGCGAGACCTTTGAAATGACAAAGCCGTATCTCCTTCAGCGCTGGAAGAAGAGATCGTGAGTACAGATTATGGGACTCATCTTCGACGAAAATAGCGCCGCGTTTTATGAATCATGGCGCCGGTCATCGCAGAGCAGGACGATAGAGAGGTCCTTGGAACAGTTGGTCATCTCTCTTATGGATCCCGAGCCGGGAGAAAGAATTCTCGATATCGGCTGCGGCACCGGAAATCACCTTCTCATGTTCAACAAGTTGGGTCTGAACGTCAGCGGTGTGGACGCTTCACCACACATGATGCAAGAGGCGAAGTCACGGTTAGGGCACCGCTCTACTATCAAGATGGGAATGGCAGAAGACCTTCCCTTTGATGATAATGAATTTGACCTGGCCGTTCTTGTCAATACTTTAGAATTTTTGGACAAGCCCCTGTTAGCCCTGCGAGAGGCAGGACGAGTTGCCAGCAGAAAGGTGTTCATAGGTGTTTTAAACAGTCTTTCCTGGAACGGCATTTTGAAAAGGATCCAGGGCTATTTCGGCGATCCCCTTTTCGGTCAGACCACCTTCTACAACCTCTGGCAAATCAAATCCCTCCTGCAACTGGCCTATGGCAATGTCCCCATTTCCTGGCAATGCATAAAAATAGTCCCTTCATTTATTGAAGAAACAATCCCTTTGAGTAAGGACTTCTTAGGCCGAAAGCACTCTCCCTTTGGTTTTTTCCTGGGTCTTGCTGCCACTATGGTCTACAGGGTCAAGACAAATAACCTCCCCCTCAAAGCAAAACTCAAGACGGCAAGCCAATCGTTGATCGCAGCAAGGACGATGAAAGAGCTGAACCGAAACAAGGGATGAGTACAGAGTGATGAAAGAAGCCTATCTTTATGAAAAACTGGAAGATGAAAAGGTGCGTTGCGTTCTGTGCAATCACCGTTGCCTGATAAAGGAAGGAGGAAGAGGGCTTTGTGGGGTCAGGGAAAATCGTGCGGGGACTCTCATCAGTCTTGTTTATAATAAGATAATTGCAGGCCATTGTGATCCCATCGAAAAAAAGCCCCTGTTCCACTTCCTTCCAGGAACCAGCTCCTACTCCATCGCAACCGTGGGGTGCAACTTCAAATGCGGATTCTGCCAAAACGCGGACATCTCCCAGATGCCTCAGGACCAGAACAGGATCATGGGGGAGGATATGAGCCCTGAGAGGGTCGTTAAGCTTGCCTTGGAGAGTGGGGCTTTATCCATATCCTATACATACACCGAACCGACTATTTATTTTGAGACAGCGCTTGAAACAGCACGGCTCGCAGCCTCTCAAGGGATAAAAAACGTATTTGTGTCCAATGGCTACATGACCAGGGAGTGTCTTCAGGAAATATATCCGGACCTGCATGCTGCCAATGTGGATCTAAAGGCATTCAGTGAGAGATTTTATAAAGACCAGTGCGGCGCAAAACTGAAGCCAGTTCTTAAAACCATCGAAACCATGAAAGAGATGGGGATATGGCTCGAAGTAACCACGCTCCTGATTCCCGGGCTCAATGATTCCTTTGAAGAGCTTAGAGACCTCGCCCGGTTCCTATCGGATATTGACCCGGGCATACCATGGCATATAAGCCGGTTTCATCCCACCTACCATCTGACCAACACATCCTCCACACCGGTTGAAACTATCCGGCGGGCCAGGGATCTTGGCTACGAAACCGGATTGCAGTATGTTTACACCGGAAATATACCCGGGGATAAGGGCGAAAACACCTTCTGTCACAGTTGCAGAGAGCCTCTAATAGACCGTATCGGTTTTCATGTCACCGAGAGCAGAATAATAAAAAGCCGATGTCCTCAGTGTGAAACCGTGATCCCCGGCGTCTGGCTTTAATACCTGATGTGATATCCTATGATTACAAAAGGCAAGAGTGAAATATCAGGCGATATCCGGCGTATCTTATTGGTACAGCTTGGGGATATCGGGGATGTGGTTCTTTCCTTTCCATGCATATTGGCATTACGCGAGAGGTTTCCTCGCGCTGACATCTTTGTCGCTGTAAGGGATAAAGCTGCTGAATTGCTCGAAGACTGCCCGTGGACAACAGAGGTTATTGCTATCAGGACTGGAAAGGGAACCCGGTATCAAAAGGACTTTTTTTGCTGGCTGAGAAAACAACATTTTGATTTGGCTGTAGATTTAAGAACAGGGACACGGGGAGCCATCCTTACCTTCCTTTCAGGAGCCGGACAGAGGGTCGGGTTCTATGCCCAGGGCGGACCCTTTTGGAGAAAATGGATATTTACCCACCTCGCTGCTCCCTATGAACGGCCAGATAAGCATATGGCGGAAACATATACAAATCTTATGGGGGAGTATCAAATTCTACCCTCCAGTGCATGGCCCGAAATCCATGTTCCCGATTACAAACAGGAAATGGCGAAGAGACTGTTTGATAGCGAAAGCATTCCTCCAGTGCCATCGATCATTGCCGTACAGCCGTTTTCCCTCTGGCGATATAAGGAATGGAGCCCAGAAAAATATTCTCGATTGATTCGGCGAATCAGCACCGAATTTAACTTGACTGTGATTATCGTCGGTTCGCCCGATGAGATGGAACGTGCAGAACAAATAAAAAGCAAATGTGGCGCGGGTGTCTATAATATCGCAGGGAAAACCTCTTTGGGAGTTCTATCCGCAGTTCTAAAGACATGCCGCCTTTTTATCGGCAGTGATAGTGGAGGCATGCATATCGCTGCGGGTGTCGGCACACCGACAATAACCATTTTCGGTCCTTCATCCTCTCGGGATTGGGCACCCCGGGGGAGACAATCATCAAGTGGTTAAGAAGGATTATCCATGTCTGCCCTGCCACCAGAAGGGGTGTGACGGCAATGGATCCAGCCGCTGTCTTGAAGAACTGACCGTAGATGAGGTGTTTCTTGCTGTGAGCGACCAGATGGAATAGGAGTGAAGTATCATTTTCCCGGGCTTCCATATCGCGAACCAAGATCCGGTGACTCATTAATACCAATGCGCCATAGAATCGTCATCATGGCAAGTATGGTGTAAAACACGATGGCCTGTAAGGAAAAGGCGGCGTCACCAAACATGGCTTGAGCAAAAAAGCCTGCAAAACAGGCGGTAAAGCATATTCCCCAATCTCTGAAAAAGTCTTCCCCGGACTTCCGGATCAGTCTGTATCCCATCCGGACGTAGCAGAACATGATGTAAAGGAACAGGCAAAGCCCCACAATTCCGGTTCGTACTGCGGTATCCGCAAGGAAATTATGCGGGGAACCGAGTATGCCACGGATGTCCTTCAAGCGGTATTTCTCCGGGATGTTATCATTATAGCTTTCAAGGTCTATATACTCCTTGTATCCGTATGTCTGCATCCCGAAACCGATACCAAAGACAGGGTAATCCTTAATGAGTTCCAAGTTAATTAAACTTGTGGAAATCCTGTCGCTATTCAGTATTTTCTCCGGGGTGAAACGTTTCATCAACACCGGTGAAAACGCCATCCCGGCAATAACGATCAACACTGCCAAGACAATCATCTTCTTTGATTTTAAAGAATAGACCAACAGACCCACAATGACTGCCAGAAGGTCACTTCTAGTCTGTGACAGGATAATCGCTGCCATCGTTGAAAAAATACACATAAGAGGAATTATCCTGATGAGCCATCTTTTCTGAATCAAAAACATTTGAATTGAGAGGAGAAAGGCAACAACATAGATATAACCCCTGTAAGGGAAAATGACCAATCTATCTGAAAGCTTATGGCCGAGGTAAAGGTAAAAATATGGTATGTACCAGAGTGTGTACACCATGCCGGACGCGATCATCACCCATACAAGCGTTGAAAGTTTTTGCCTGGAAGAAAAGAGATTGACCAGAATATAATAAATGGCCAGATATTTTAATAGATGCGCATAAATATCATGGATCGTATTCGGCCTATTCAGAGCAAAAGGCAAACCGATGATCACCCATATTATAAACAAAATAAAACCGGCGGTCAGGGGGGTTTTAAAGGAGAAATCGAACTGACGGGATAGACTTAAGAATAAAACAATAACAATCGATGAATAGATACAGATCTCCTTAATGGAGGTATCCTGGGTGAATGGGCTGAGAAAGAGAAAAATTAACATCAGAACCGGGATAGCTCTCTGTAAAAAAACAATAAGCCTTAAATAGTTAGGGGGTTTCTTGATTCCAATGTCAGTTTTATTCATCATTTCGGTTATCATCTGCGCGGAAAGGTATTTGTTTTATCCCGGTCCATATTCAAAACAGCTAATTACCATACCTGCAATAGGGTGTATTTAAATGGAAAATTTACGGATCTATACAAAATAAGATGGCCATTATCAACCTAAATTATGATGAACTCGTAAAAAGTCAAAAATCTTCAGTTTTCGTCACCCCCCCCCGAACGCGGGAATCCAGGAAAATTAGGCATTTATTGATTTTTTAGTCCTACAATGATACCCTCTCAGATCTAAGGAGGGCTTCAAAGGTTCTTCTTAAACTCCCCCGTTGAATCGATTAACTGGCCTTCTTCTGTTCAGCGGGGGTTTAATCTTTTTCGCTATTTGTTATAATTAGGAGACCCGGCATGAAGAAAGAAGATGAGCTATCCCTCAAGATCACAAAAGAGATTGTAGTTAAATTTATTGAGGTAGGCAGGCTGACCGTCAATTCCTTTGAGGAAGTATGGAGCAATATCCACAATACGGTCAGAAACTCTTTAAAAGAAGATGACGCAAAAGACTAATATCTTACTTTTACCAAGAACAAGCCCTGAGGGGGGGCTTTTACACCGGCCAACTGCCGGTCCCGCAAATCTATAATCTCTTTGAACCGTTCTGGGTTAATTTTACCGAGACCTGCCTCTACCACCGTTCCCACAATGTTTCGCACCATGTGCCTGAGAAAGCCGTCCGCCTCAATAACAATACGCACAACCCCGGATTCAGACCCTTCAATTTCCGCCATCAAAACAGATCTTACGGGGTCGGTGGTTCCGCTTCCTGTCGATTTGAAGCTGGAAAAATCGTGTGTACCCTTTAGCAGAGAAACACAGACCCCCATCTCTTTTATGTCCAGGGCCGGCCGGATATGCCACTGGAAACTCCGCCGGAAAACATCAGGCGCTTCCCTGTTTAATATCCTGTATTCATAGATCTTACTCTTTGCGCTATGCCTGGAGTGAAATTCAGTCGGAACATACTCGGCCTCTTTGACGAAAATATCGTCAGGCAGGAGGGAATTAAGCCCTTTCTGGATCGACTTGAGCGGAATGGCTGATCGGGTCATGAAATTACAGACCTGATTTAATGCATGGACCCCTGCATCGGTTCTACCCGATGAGACAAGATTCACAGGTTTCCCTGTCATAACCTGAAGACGTTCTTCAATGACCCCCTGGATTGTAATCTCATTTCTTTGCCTCTGCCACCCGTGGTAGTGAGTGCCATCATAAGCCAAGATGAATTTGATATTCTTATCATCCAAGATATCAAAAGAAAGGGGAATCCAGTCCGGATTCCCCTTTTGTATGTTGCATGACCTGGGCTGAACTTACCGCTTCGAATACTGAAATCTGGCCCGCGCACCGGGTTGGCCATATTTTTTTCGTTCCTTCATTCTCGAGTCTCTCGTCAGGAATCCTGCCTTCTTGAGTGCATCCCGCAGCCCCGGGTCTAAATTCACTAAGGCCCGGGTTATACCGTGCCTGATAGCCCCGGCCTGCCCGGAAATACCACCGCCTTTTACGTTGACAGAAATGTCGAATTTATCTCGAAGTTCTGTGAGGACAAGTGGTTCCATGACAAGCATCCTGTCCGTTTCCTTGTGTAAATACTCGCCTGAAGGCTTTTTGTTAATTGTCATCTCGCCAGTACCCGGCCTCATCCAGACCCTGGCCACGGCGGTTTTTCTCTTTCCGGTGGCGTAAAATAGTTCCTCTGCCATTTAAATCTCCAATGCCTCTAATTGTTGCGCCTGATGCGGGTGATCTGAACCAGTATATATCTTCAATTTTTTTAACTGACGTCGTCCCAGGCTGTTTTTGGGGAGCATGCCTCTGACTGCAAAACGCAAGACATCCTCCGGTTTTTTTTCAAGCAACTTCTTGGCCGAAATTTCTTTCAAACCACCTACGTAGCCACTATGCCGGTAATAAATCTTCTTATCCCATTTCTTACCTGTGAGGGATACCTTCTCAGCATTGATGACTACAATAAAGTCTCCCGTGTCAGCGTGTGGGGTGAAAATAGGTTTATGCTTCCCCCTCAATCGCATGGCTATCTGGGTTGCGAGTCTTCCTAAGATCTTGTTTTCGGCATTAACAAGGTACCAATTTTTCTTGACTTCTTTTTCTTTGGCAACAAATGTCTTCATCGTTTATCCTGTCTTTGAAAAAATAGAAATAGTCTTTTTAGGTGAATTTTTCTTGTATGTCAAGCAATTTCTTAAAAAATCTGTTGACAAGAGGTATGTTTCCTGATAAATTTTATTTTTCAAATGGCGCCCGTAGCTCAGCTGGATAGAGCGCCGGGCTTCGAACCCGTAGGCCGCAGGTTCGAGTCCTGCCGGGCGCGCCATGCACACTCGTATACTGAAAAGAACATGGGCCTGTAGCTCAGCTGGGAGAGCAGTTGACTCTTAATCAATTGGTCGGAGGTTCGAACCCTCTCAGGCCTACCAATAAAATCAAAGGGTTATGGATTAACGTCCATGGCCCTTTTTTATTTAATCTCGCTCTCTCCCCATCCTCTCCCAAAACTTACACCCCTCATCCGGGTCTTTCCGGGGCCACAATTTCTTTTCCTCTCCTTATACCATGCTTCGGGAACCATGTACAGGTAAAATCTTGAATAAAAGTTCCATCCAGTCCCCCAGGTATTTGCATGTCCAGCAGGATTTATCTGTCAGCGTCCTTATCATCCTCATCTTGGGGGCAATAGGACGCCTGTGGGTCCAGATCCCCAAATATTCTGTTGTTATTGTTTATTGTTTGGAGGTTTAATAGATAACAATCTATGTGGGTTCCGATAGCAAAATAAATCTTGGCTTTGGAGGCATAGCGGGATATGAAGAGATATATTGTCTCAAGGGAAGAGACTTTGAGCTTCCCATGAGTGCGGGACTCTATCTAACAGAATATCACCCCGAACTGGAGAAATTTTTCGATGTGGGTGAAGAAATCATGACATATACCAGTTTTGACGATCTTGTCAAAAAGATTAATTATCTGCTTTCGAACCACGAAATAGCGAATTTAATACGGGCAAAGGGTTTTCAACGGTGCGGCAACGAACATAGCTGGTCAAAAAGGTTTGAAAAAATATTCGGCTTGATGGGTTTGATTCGGAAGTCGCACAAGTCAAAGTAATATTATTGGAAAGAAACATGCGCTTGCTAAAACTTGCCGGCTTTTATCTTGACTATTTAAAACTGAAGCGACAGGCAAAAGCATCAGGGATATCTTTACCTTTTGGAAAGTTTTATCCATGTTTAGATGAACGAGATACCAATAGTGGTTCTGCTTCCGGGCACTATTTTCATCAGGATCTGTTGAGTGCCAGCAGAATTTTTCAAAACAACCCTGAGCGACACGTGGATATCGGCTCCAGAATTGACGGGTTTGTTGCCCATGTGGCTACTTTTCGCAAAATTGAAGTTGTTGACCTTAGACCGATGAGAACTTGGATTCCGAACATTATTTTTAAACAGGCCGATTTCATGCACAATAATCTGAATTTAAAAAATTATTGTGACTCTGTATCTTCGCTGCATGCTATTGAACATTTCGGGCTTGGAAGATACGGCGACAAGTTGGACTATAACGGCCACCTGAAAGGGCTGAACAATATCTACAGAATGCTGCAAGAAGGAGGCAAGTTTTATTTTTCGGTGCCCATCGGCAAACAAAGAATAGAATTTAATGCCCACAGAGTTTTTGATGTTAAGTATCTGATCGACCTGGTTAAAGACAAATACCGGATTGATTCTTTCTCTTATGTTGACGATTCAGGAGAATTGTTTAAAGATATTGTTTTAAATCCAAAAGATATTGAAAATAACTACGGATGCAGTTACGGTTGCGGTATATTTGAACTTACAAGAAAAGCATGAGGTGACGCATCAATTGAAGCTAAACCAGAACCTATGAGGTCAGAACCGACAATGGACCGTTGTCCCAATGTCTCTCCAAGCGTTTCAATTCTTGTTTAAGTGGCTGTTGGAACTAACGGTGTCTAGAGTTAACGTGCGGAAAATGTCGAACCCATATTCACAGGTCGCAATACGCTAATTCAAGAATGGAAGCCTTACCCAATTTTATACTAAATTTACACCAAATTTACACCACCAAAGAAAAAGGGGGCAACGAAAAACACTTAACCCCCTTGAAATCTTTGGTAGTCCCAACGGGGATCGAACCCGTGTCTCCGGCGTGAGAGGCCGATAACTCTCTTTTACCTTTATTTACTCTGCGTTTCATTTTTGCCTAAAACCCCCTGATTTATAAGTAACTTTCAGATCTCTTTTTTTCTTGACATACCTCTTCTTACTTCTTAATATATCATAAAGGTTGGAAATAAGGTTGGAAACCACTGTTTTCGGCTTGCCTCAAAAGCAAAGTCCAAAAAGTCTGAAATCATAATATTTTACCCGGCTTGATGTTTCTCAGGCTAAGAAGCCGACAACATGAAAGGGGGTTAGAAAAATGGCAAAACGGATAAAGACCACATATCCGGGGGTATTCTATCGTGAAGCGAACCGCATCGGCGGTAAAGGCACTGAAAAAGTTTATTATATCGTTTTCAAGAAAAAAGGCAAGGTTTTTGAGGAAAAGGCCGGGAGGCAATTCGTTGATGAGATGACCCCTGCTAAAGCTGCAACATACAGAGGGGCGAGGATCGAAGGGAAACAGAAATCAAGAAAAGAGCTCCGAGAACAGGAACAGGCCGAAAAGGACGCCC
>PVMK01119705.1_pt1 | contig 20989 bp, 24 predicted proteins | sample 1853481 | NCBI WGS metagenome assembly PVMK01 (sample SAMN08533507, study PRJNA380276) | Marine sediment metagenome, whole genome shotgun sequencing project.
GTCGATGATTCTCTCTTTCGTGATCGTCCAGCCGTGCGCGCCACCCTGGATGAGTTCCATTTCCTTCTGGACCGATCGATAATTCGGAGCTTCGCCAAACCTCTGGATAAACTCTGCGCGGGCATTGCCACTGGCCATGGTTTCGACCGTGATCGAATCGATCAGGATTTCCGTGTTCGCCGGTATCAGGAATCGTTCTCTCTGCGTGGTCTGCCATTCCGCGGCATCGTCATAACCGGCAGGGTAATAGCCATCCTCGTAATAACCGAAGTATGCATCGGGGTCACGACGACTCCAATCCCCTGACCAGGCACCGAGAAACACTGCAACGTCATTCGCCAGGACCGACGCTCCTTCGATTGTTCCCGGTGCGGCGACAATTGTCGGATCCAGAGACGTTGCAACACCTTCGACGACACCAGGATCTTCGGCCACCGGCATGCCTTCCATCGCTTCTTCCGCATCCTTGGCGAAAAAACTCGGTGGCTCCTCAAGACAGCGCCCGTCTGCATCCCTGCCGTCCAGGGCACGCGGGCCGCCCGGCACTGGCAGGCTGTCTTGTGTGTCGGGCAAGTCCAGACCGTCAGGCGCGCGCAATGGTTTGCTCGGCTGCGTTTCGGAGTACGCCTTACCGGGCTTACACCCGGGTCCGCTGGAACTGCAGGCGCCGACAAGCAGCAGGACCGCCAGGCCCAGTGCCGACTGCAGCGCGCGTCGTGTGGTCGAGACATTCACGTCTGCGCCCTACCCCACACCGGCCCTGACCATCGCGGCAGCCACAGTCTCATGGTGGGTCTCATCGAGACGGGTCAACGGCAACCTGATCCCGTCATCCATCAACCCCATGCGTGCAACAGCCCACTTGACCGGGATCGGGTTGGCTTCCGCGAACAATTCGACATGCAATTCTTGCAGGCGATCATTGATACTGGCCGCTTTCCTGGATTCACCCGCCAGGGATGCCTCGCACAAACCGTGCATCAACCTCGGCGCAACGTTGGCAGTGACCGAGATCACACCATCTCCGCCGGCGAGAATGAAATCCATCGAGGTTGCATCGTCACCGCTCAGGAGACAAAAATTGTCGGGACAAAGTTCCCTCAACCGGGCCAGTCTCTCAGTCCCGGCGGTCGCTTCCTTTAGCCCCACGATATTCGGATACCCGGCCAATACAGCCACGGTTTCGGGCAACAAATCGACCGCCGTCCGGCCGGGTACATTGTAGAGGATGCGGCCCTTGTCGTGACTCCTTATTACAACAAACCCGAACAGACCGGATTGCAGTCGCACTACGCTGCTGTGGCGCAATCGGTCGATCTGCCGATCATCCTCTACAATGTTCCCGGCGGTCGCTTCCTTTAGCCCCACGATATTCGGATACCCGGCCAATGCAGCCACAGTCTCGGGCAGCAAATCGACCGCCGTCCGGCCGGGTACATTGTAGAGGATGATCGGCAGATCGACCGATTGCGCGACAGCAGCGTAGTGCGACTGCAATCCGGTCTGTTCAGGTTTGTTGTAATAAGGAGTCACGACAAGGGCCGCATCCGCTCCGGCCTTCTCAACCATCTGGGTTAGCTTCACGGCTCCCGTGGTCGAATTCGTGCCGCTACCCGCAATAACAGGAATCCGCCCGGCAACTGTTCGGACCGCGCGGGTCACCAGTTCCTCAAGCTCACCAGCCTCCAATGTCGGCGATTCACCGGTTGTGCCGGCGATGACGACGCCGTCGCTGCCCTCGGAAATGTGAAATTCCAGCAGGCGCTCCAGCGCAGCGAAGTCGATTTCCCCGCTATCCGACATGGGCGTGACCAGAGCAACATTACTGCCTCTGTACATGATGCCTCTACCCCCCGGGATGGCCCGGGATAGTACGTTCGGGAGCAGATCTTGGCAAGCAAAAACGCCCTGACATCAGGGAAACAAGTATGACAGAGTGAGCCCCTCATATGGCAGCAAACCCGATGCCCGCAGCGCGGCTTTGCCAGCGACATGGTCGGCGACCGTAAATAAGTCGGATTTGCGTCCCGGCTGCCGTTTTCCGAAGGCCGGAATGGCGGTACACTGACGAGATGAAGAATTCTGCGACGGGCACCCGTTCCGTCTGGCTGGAAACATGAAGCAGCTTATCGTTATTACGGCCATCGGCAGGGATCGGGCGGGCGTCGTTCATCACCTGACCCGTGCCGTGCTGGACTGTGGCGGCAATATTGTAGAGAGCCGCATGACGGCCCTGGGCTCCGAGTTCGCGATGCTCCTTCTGGTATCCGGCAACTGGGCGACACTGACCCGGCTGGAGTCCGATCTGGATAAGGTCGCGGAAAGTGGCAACCTGACCGTCACGATTCGCAGGACGGAAACCCGGACACAGCTGAAGGGCATGCTCCCATACGCTGTCGATGTCGTCTGTATGGATCAGCCCGGTATCGTCTACAACATAGCGGGTTTCTTTTCAGACCGGGATATCGAGATCGCGGAGCTCAGCACGCGCAGCTACGCGGCAGCACATACAGGCTCGCCAATGTTCTCGGTTCAGCTGGCCATCAACATTCCCGGTGATGTGCAGATCGCCGCCATCAGGGAAGAGTTCATGGATTTCTGCGATCAACTAAACCTCGATGCCATCATGGAGCCCGTGAAGGGCTGAACACATGGCGACAAAAGATGGAGACCTCATGAGCAAGGCCGAGACAGGCAAAAGCATTCCCGATCTGGAACTCCCGGGCACCAGTGGAAAAACGTTTCGGTCACGGGACCTGCTGGGGAAATCGTTCGTCCTATACTTTTACCCCAAGGACAATACGCCCGGCTGTACCTCGGAAGGCCAGGACTTCAGGGATCTTTACCCCGAGTTCGCGGGAGCCGGCACAGAGATATTCGGCATCTCTCGCGACACGCTCGCCTCCCATGAGAATTCAGGGACAAGTATCATTTCCCTTTCGAACGGCTCTCGGATCCCGAAGAGCAGGCTTGCAAGGCCTTTGAGGTACTGCATGAGAAGATGATGTACGGGCGCAAGTTCTGGGGCATCGTCAGGAGCACCTTCCTGATAGATGAGAAGGGTATCCTGCGCCGTGAATGGCGCAAGGTCAGGGTCAAGGGACATGCGCAGGAGGTCCTGGAGGCCGTACGTGCCCTTTGACACGGCTTGTTCCCAGCAAACACAAACCGGAGTTAAGAATACCGTGAGCGACGAACAGCGCCGCCGGATTTTCGTGCTCGACACAAATGTCCTGATGCACGATCCCACTGCGATCTTCCGATTTGACGAGCATGACGTGCATCTGCCGATGGTTGTTCTGGAGGAACTGGACGCCTGCAAGAAAGGCTTGTCGGAAGCGGCGAGAAACGTGCGCCAGGTGAGCCGGTTCGTCGATGAACTGGTGCGTGGCGTAACACAGGATCAGATCGATGCGGGCATCACGCTGCCCGGCGACTTCCTGGTTAACGGCAACGACAGCCGTCAATCGGGACACCTGTTCTTTCAAACCCGTCACACGAAATCCCTGTTGCCCGACAGCCTCCCGGGCCACCGGGCCGACAACACCATACTGGAGTACTGCCTGTCGCTGCGTGATCAGTACCAGGATGCCAGTGTCACCCTGGTCTCGAAGGACATCAATCTGCGGATCAAGTCGACGATCCTGGGCGTCTACGCGGAAGACTATTTCAACGACAGAACCCTCGATGACCTGGACCTCATGTACACGGGATCGTCGCCGCTGCCGGCTGATTTCTGGGATACGCACAGTAAGGAAATGGACTCCTGGCAGGACGAAGGCAGAACCTTTTATCGCGTCACGGGCCCACAGGTCGGCGAGTGGACGGCCAACCAGTTTCTCTACGCCGAAGATGACAGCAAGATGGAGGCCACCGTTCAGTCGATAGATGGTGAAACGGCGATCATCGAGGTGGCAGACAATTACTACCGCGATAAGAATGCGGTTTGGGGTATCACCGCGCGAAACCGGGAACAGAATTTCGCCCTCAACCTGCTGATGGATCACGCCGTGGATTTTGTCACGGTTCTCGGTCCCGCAGGTACTGGCAAGACTTTGCTTGCCCTCGCCGCCGGTCTCTCCCAAACGCTGGATCACAATCGCTTCAGGGAAATCATCATGACTCGCGTCACGGTGCCACTGGGCGAGGACATCGGCTTCCTGCCGGGAACGGAGGAAGAAAAGATGGAACCCTGGATGGGTGCACTGATGGATAACCTGGAAGTGCTTACCCACAGCGACGAAGGCGGCGATTGGGGTCGGGCCGCGACCAACGACCTTTTACGCAGTCGAATAAAGATCCGCTCAATGAATTTCATGAGAGGCAGAACCTTTCTTAACCGCTTCATCATCATCGACGAAGCCCAGAATCTGACTCCCAAACAAATGAAGGCACTGGTGACCAGGGCGGGGCCGGGAACAAAACTCATCTGCATCGGTAACATCGCGCAGATCGATACCCCCTATCTTACGGAGACGACATCGGGCCTTACCTATGTCGTCAATCGCTTCAAGGGGTGGGGTCACTCGGGCCATATCACCTTGCTGCGTGGTGAGCGCTCGCGTCTGGCCGACTATGCGTCCGAGGCGCTCTGATCGCGATCGGTGACGCAAGGCACTTGTTCTCCCGAAATCTGTCAAAGCAAATGTGCCGGAATGAAAAAGTCTGTTAGCGCACTCTTTTATTAATGTTATATCTAGATATATTATCTAGTTAATTGGTTTTTATATATTAAGTAAAATTTTCAGAGACAGCCCATTAGTTCGAATTCTCGATTTCGGGCATGATAGAGAGATTGTCGCCTGGCGGCCGGGACCGACTACGACTGTTCTGATTCGGAATCCTTACATGATCCGCAAGTTGCTTCTTACAGCCACCTTCCTGGTGACGGTCGTACTGACCGTGCCGCCCGGCGCTATGGCGGCTGTCGAGGACGATATCCCCGACATGGGCAGCCTGGCCGACACAGTGCTGTCCAAAAACAAGGCGACACAAATCGGTCGCGGCGTGCTCATGCAGCTGCGTCAGCAAGGCCAGATTATTGAAGACCCGGAGACGGATGAATACATCAGTTCTCTTGGTCACATTCTTGCGGCGCAGGCACACGAAGGTGACCAGCGTTTCAAGTTTTTTGTAGTTAACGAAAACACGATCAACGCTTTCGCACTGCCGGGTGGATACATCGGTGTTAATTCCGGGCTGATTCTGGAGACCGATACCGAGAGCGAACTTGCCGGCGTGATGTCTCATGAGATCGCGCATGTCACTCAAAATCACATCGCCCGCAGAGTTGCGGCCCAGGGTCGCACCAGTCTGCTTTCGATGGCAGCGGTTGTCGCCGCCATTGCAATGGGAGCGACCGGTAATGCGAGCGGTGAGGCGGTGCAGGCAACCATCATGGGAGCCCAGGGTTTCGCTGCACAGTCCTCGATAAACTACACTCGCGAAAACGAGTATGAAGCAGATCGCGTAGGAATACAGATCCTGTCGTCTGCAGGCTACGACCCGATGGGCATGCCGGATTTCTTCGAGACCATGGGCCGGATCAGCGGTCGAATGGCGAACAGGGTTCCCGAATTCCTTCTCACCCACCCCGTCAGTTCAACGCGAATAGCGGAAACGCGTGCCCGCGCCGAGACCTTGCCTCCACCGGTCAAGGTCGAAAGCGTTGACTATCGACTGGCGAGGGCCCGGCTGCGTGTGCTGAGCGCACGGACACCGAATCATGCGGTGCGCTACTTCACATCGCGCCTTCAGAAATCATCAGAACCCTATCCGTATCTGCGTTATGGACTTGCACTGGCGCTGATGCGTGATGGCGATCCGGAGCAAGCCGCCAAGATTCTTCACGAGCTGCAGATGGAAGACGAGTCTATCATCGCATTCCATTCAGCCTATGGGCAGGCGCTAATGGCGGCACATCAGCAAGGCGAAAGTATCCTTAACTTCGAGCAGGCCTTGTTGCTTTTCCCCAGAAATATTCCGCTGACAGTTCGCTATGGCGAGGCGCTCATGGCCGCGGGTCAGTACGACAGGGCGCACGTGATCCTGCTGGATCTGTTCAACATCACGCCTCCGACTCCGTCCCAGGTCAAGCTGATTGCGAAAGCCGCCGGTGCGGCGGGTGAGGATGCCGAAGCGCATTACTATATGTGCGAGTACTACCTTTTGAACGGCAATGTCGCGCTCGCGGTCGGCCAACTCAACCTGGCGCTCCAGCAACCGGATCTTCAGGCCGTGCAAAAGGCACGTTTCGAAGCACGCCGTGCCCAACTGGTCCCCTACCTTTCGAAAAAACAACAAGAGGCATCACAGGGCTAGTCCGCCGAGAAGAAACACTGGTGTCGATGCCTGGCGGCTAGCACGCCGGCGATGTTGGGCTAGACTTACAAAAAATAGGGAACCTCTGATTCATTCTGGGCGAAGTAGATTGTGATCCAAAATGTTCAGATTCAAGGCGCGAATCGCACGTAATAGCTAGCTATTGCGAAGATTCGCAACGCAGAAGCTGGGCATTTTGGACGCAAGATACGAGTTCAGGAATAGATCAGAGGTTCCATAACACTCGTATTACGTGGGGAAAGGGGCTTCCGATGGATCGCAGCGACTCGCAGGCAGCCGGGGTTCGGCCGGTTCGAAAGATGACGGCCATCATCGCGATCGCACTCGGCGCGCTGGTCGGCTGTGCTTCCAACCCCGATATCGAGGATGAGGACAACAACGACCCCCTGGAGGCGATCAACCGGCCGATCTTCGGGTTCAACCGTACATTCGACAAGTATCTGCTGCGACCGGTGGCAAAAGGCTACGACACGGTAGCGCCCAAGGGCGTCAAGCATGGCGTCACCAATTTCTTCTGGAATCTTGAACAACCCGTATACGTGTTCAATCACGTGTTGCAGGGGAAATTCCTGGGCGCACTGCGACAAACGGGAAGATTTGTTATCAACACAACCCTGGGTGTTGCAGGGCTTATCGACGCCGCCAAAGACGCCGGGCTGCCGAGAGAACAGGAAGACTTCGGCCAGACCCTGGCTGTGTGGGGCTGGAAAGGCGGTGGACCATTCCTGATGCTGCCCATTCTGGGGCCATCCAACCCCCGGGATGGAATCGGCATACTCGTCGATCTTCAGGTCGATATACTCTACCAGTACCACGACAGCAGCAGGCGGGACAAGTTACTGGTACTCAAGGCCATCGATATTCGACGTCGCCTGTTGCCGACGGACACGGCAGTAAACGAGGCTCCTGACGCCTACATTTTTGTCCGCGAAGCCTATCTTGATAATCGACGCTTCAAGATCTATGACGGGGATCCACCGCAGGACGATCTGGACGACTTTGAAGCAGAGTTCGACGCTGAATTCGAAGAGGAATTCGAGTAGTAGATAAGGTAGTGAAAATGAACGAATTGGCAAAATTGGCGCCGCCTCGAGGCGTGCCAGCGATCCTGCTGCCACTGCTGGTGATGGCACTCGTTTCAGCTTGTGCGCAAACCGTAGTTATGGATGACTGCGACTTCCCCCCAGGCTTGTTTGCACGGCCGGCGAACCCCGAGGACTTCCGCTTCTACGTACTTGCGACTCCGCCTGTCAGAGATGCCGCCAATCCCGGCATCGATATTGAATCGATTCGTTCCGGCAGCGAGTCACGGCACTATCACCTGTCGCTGGAAAAGCTCGAATCCAACGCCGACATGAAAACCTATTACGGGGCAGTCGATGCCGATTTGTGGCGCCGTTACGGGCTATCGGCAGGATCGAAGGACGAATTTCAACGGCTGCAGGCAGATATTGCAGCAAATCCGAGCGGCACAGAGCGGTTGCGACTCACCGCATCCGTCATTCGTTCATCGCAAAGTAACATTCGCGAACTGAGGATACGTAGCGATGCGGCCGGTCGGAACGAGGCGATCTGTCGGCTCTAGTGCACTGTTAGATTATCCCGGTCCAGCGTTCGCCCTTGCTCAGCATGTCGTCGACTTCGCTTATCTGGGCGATCGCCATGATTTGCGGCGGAATACTGATGTAACGAATTTCACGAACGAAATTCTTCGCCCAGTTCACCCACTCGAGAAGAATCCCCAGGCCGGCGCTATCCGCGCCAGCGATGTCGCTCATATCGATTTCTATCGTCGCGTGGTCCTGGAAAAGATCCTTGCTCAGGTACAACGCCCGCGCGACGGTTGCATAGGTAAGGTCGCCGTGGAGCGCGAATTTGCCGTCGCCAAGATCCTCGAAACGAATATCAGTCACCCGGGAACCTCTGCGGATGCCGTGGTCGCCTTTTCACCCATCGTGTCCTTGGCTTCGAGTTCGTCTATGACTGCGTCGATACCCTTGGCGCGAAATTCGCTCGAGTACTGTTTGCGGTAGTTGGTCACATAGGAGATGCCCTCGATGATCACATCGTAGGCCTTCCATGCGCCGTCTTTTCCCCTTCGCATCCTGTAGTTGACCGGTGTTATGACACCGCTCTCCAGTGTTACCCGTGTCTCGACGACGACCTTTCCCTCCGAAAGATCGTCCTTCACGGGCAGCACATCCAGTTCATCGCCCCTGTAGTCGAGCAAACTGCTGGAGTAAGTGCGGACAAGCGAATGATAAAGAGCGAGAATGAAGCGATCGCGTTGTTCGTCGTTAGCCTTGCGCCAGTACTTGCCCATCACAAGACCGCCCGAGTAACGAAGATCGAAGCGCGGCAGCAGAATCTCGTCGACAATACGCCGGAGTTCTTGCGAATCCCCTTCCAACTCATCGCGACGGCCGTTGATGGCCTCCAGCATCAGTGTAGAAACTTCCTGGATGACTTCTGCCGGCCCCGGCCCTGCCAGTGCGGGGCTTGCCACAAAGGCAGCCACCAGCGCGATTAGCATTGTGCGCAAAGCATTCATTAGTCTTCTTCCTTGTCTCCCTGGCTGAACAGATACTTGCTGATCAGCTGTTCGAGCACGATGGCGGACTGGGTAAACTGAATCTCGCTGTTGTCGGCGAAGTAGTCTTCCGATCCTCCCGGCTCGAGTCCGATGTACTGCCCGCCGAGGATGCCCTGGGTGAGGATGCTGGCGTCCGAATCATCCGGAATCTTGTCGTAGCGGGAATCGATCCGCATGGTCACGACCGCCTCCAGCATATCTATGTCGAACCTGATGTCGGACACACGACCGATCGTGACACCTGACATCGCCACCGGCGAACGCAATTTCAGCGATCCCACGTTGTCGAAACGAGCGCTCAACTCATAGCCTCCGGCACCTTCGTAGCTATCAAAGTTCGTCACCCTGGTGGTGAGGAAGAAAAGAGCGACGATACCGGCGAACACAAACAAACCGGTGCCGAACTCCACTGCGCGAGTCTGTTGCATAACCTAGACCTCTCCGATTAAGACAGCCGTGAGCATAAAGTTGAGCACCAGCACGGCCAGCGCGCTGAGCACGACCGTGCGGGTCGTTGCCCGACTAACACCTTCGGCGGTTGGGATTGAATTGTAGCCTTCGAACACAGCCAGCAAGGCGACGGAGACACCGAAAACGAAACTCTTGAAAACGCCTCCCAGCACATCATCGTAGACATCGACGTTGGCTTGCATCTGCGACCAGAATGCTCCTTCATCGACGCCCAGCATGATGACGCCCTCGAGCCATGCGCCAAATATCCCCATGGCGCTGAAAATGCATGCGAGCAAGGGCATCGCGATGACGGCGCCCAGGAATCGTGGCACGACGACGCGTCTTACCGGGTCGACCGCCATCATCTCCATCCCTGACAGCTGGTCGGTTGCTCGCATCAGTCCGATCTCGGATGCAAGCGCGGTACCCGCCCGCCCGGCGAACAGCAGCGCCGTGACGACCGGACCGAGCTCGCGTGTCAGGGCCAGCGCTGCGACGACACCGATGGACTCGGTAGCGCCGAATTTGACCAGCGAATTGTATCCCTGCAGCGATAAGACCATGCCGATAAAAAAACCGGAGATCGCGATGATCCCGAATGACAATACGCCGCTGGCATAGATCTGTTTGACGACAAGGCCCGGTCTCGCTAGCGCGGCCGGTACGCCTGCCAGGATACGCATGAAGAAAATCTGGCTGGCACCGAAAGTCTCCAGGTATTCCTGCAGCGAGTACCAAATATCGACAACAATTCTTCTCATTACTTGCTTGGAACCTCTGATTTATTCTGAGCGAAGTAGTTTGTGATCTGCAATGTTCAGATTTGTAATGCCCTTTGGGTGCAAGGCGCGAATCGCACGTAATAGCTGGCTATTGCGAAGATTCGCAACGCAGAAGCTGGACATTTTAGGCGCAAGAGTCGAGTTCATGAATAGATTAGAGGTTCCTTACTCCTGATCCCGGCTGAGCAGTTGTGAACTGTAGTCCGGCGCGGGGTAGTGGAACGGCACCGGGCCGTCCGCCATCCCGTTCATAAACTGCATGACGACGGCCGAGCAATTCTCTTTCATGTCTTCCGGCGATCCGGATGCAACCACCTTGCCATCGGACAACAGGAAGGACCGGTCGGCGATGGACGACATCTCATCGACATCGTGCGAGACGACAATACTGGTCAGACCCAGTGCGTCATTCATCCTCCGGATCAGCCTGACAATGACACCCATCGAAATCGGATCGAGCCCTACGAATGGTTCGTCGTAGTAGATAATTTCCGGATCCATGGATATTGCTCTTGCCAGGGCAACCCTTCTCGCCATGCCACCGGATAATTCCGCTGGCATCAGACCGGCAGCCCCTCGCAGGCCCACGGCGTGCAGCTTGGTAAGCACGATATGGCGAATGAGCCTCTCCGGCAGCATCGTGTGCTCCCGCAGCGGGAAGGCCACATTTTCGTAGACACTGATATCCGTCAGAAGCGCGCCATTCTGGAACAACATCCCAACCCGCTTGCGCATCTGATAGAGTTCCTTGCGGCGCATTTTTGAGACGTCTTTACCATCCAGAAGAATGCTGCCATGGTCCGGCAATATCTGACCGCTCATCAGTCTTAAAAGTGTCGTCTTGCCGGTCCCGCTCGGTCCCATAATCGCGGTCACACGACCGCGGGGAATCTCGAGATTCAGACCATTGAATATTTTTCGCTGACCACGCGAATAATGCAGGTCGCGGATGACCATGATGTTTTGTGCCGCTTCCGCCCCGCTCCCCTTTGGATTGCCCGGGGCGCCGGGCGCGATCTTTTTTTCTTCTGCTTCCATGCGGGACCCCCCCGAGTCATCATCGAACCGCCATGCACATGGACTGCGGATGCTAGCACAAATTCAGGGCATCCCGTCCACGGGCACCCGGCCGCCGTACTGCAAAAAGGGTTCCTCCACAAGGCTGAATATGACAAGGCCGCTCCGGCCCCTGTCGATCAGGACTTTTCCCGCAGTGCAAAAAGGACTAAAATGGTCCTGATTGGCGTGAGGATGTGTTCCATGCTTCGAATGAGCAAACTGACAGACTATTCAATCCTGATCCTGGCGTTCCTGGCGAGCGGCCGTATTCGTGTGCATACGGCATCGGATGTGGCCGAAAATACGGGTCTGACGCTACCGACGGTGAGCAAGCTTCTCAAGACACTGAAACGCGCAAAGCTGGTCAAATCACATCGCGGGTCCCACGGTGGATACGCCCTCGCCCATCCGGCCGAGGACATTACGGCAGCGGACGTCGTTGACGCACTGGAAGGGCCGCTTGCCATCACCGAATGCAGCAGCAGCGACAGCCATTGCGAGTTGCAACCGGTTTGCCGGGTTGGTGGGGCATTGCAAAAGCTCAACCGGGGCATCCAGGCGGTTCTTGAGAACATTACACTCGCACAAATTAGCGCGGTACCGGAGGCTCCATTGCGACGCATGGACCCGGTTTCGCTGGAGAAGTAGAACATGTCAACACGATCACCGGATGTCGAGGATCTCATCGGCCGAAAGTACGAACACGGTTTCGTCACCGATATCGAAGCCGACACTTTGCCACCGGGGCTCGATCACGACGTGGTCCGCCAAATATCGCGCATCAAGAATGAATCGAAGTTTCTTCTCGACTGGCGGCTCAGGGCTTTCGACCACTGGCTGACCATGACCGAACCCGGATGGGCCCACGTCCACCACAAGCCGATCGATTACCAGGCGATCTCTTATTATTCGGCTCCCAAGCGTGATGAGGACAAACCGCAGAGTCTCGACGAAGTCGATCCGAAATTGCTCGAGACCTATGAAAAACTGGGCATCCCCCTGCATGAACGCGCCGCCCTCGCGGGGGTCGCCGTGGATGCCGTATTCGACAGCGTCTCCGTTGCAACGACCTTCAAGAGCAAGCTGGCTGACGCAGGAGTCATCTTTTGCCCTTTTTCCGAAGCGGTCCAGCAGCATCCGGAACTGGTCGAGAAATACATGGGCAGTGTGGTACCGCCCGGCGACAACTTTTTCGCTGCACTCAACTCGGCGGTATTTACGGACGGATCCTTTGTCTATGTGCCAAAGGGCGTGCGTTGCCCGATGGAACTATCGACCTATTTCAGAATTAACGCCGCAAACACGGGTCAGTTCGAGCGAACGCTGATCATTGCGGATGAAGGCAGTCACGTCAGCTATCTCGAAGGCTGTACCGCTCCGATGAGAGACGAGAACCAGCTGCATGCAGCGGTGGTGGAACTGATTGCGCTGGAAGGCGCCGAGATCAAGTACTCGACAGTCCAGAACTGGTATCCGGGCGATGAAGAGGGTCGTGGCGGGATTTACAACTTCGTCACCAAGCGCGGCGACTGTCGTGGCAACCATTCGAAAATCTCATGGACCCAGGTCGAAACAGGCTCGGCGATAACGTGGAAGTACCCCAGTTGTATCCTGCGAGGCGACAACTCGGTCGGTGAATTTTATTCGGTGGCCGTGACCAACAATTATCAGCAGGCCGATACCGGAACCAAGATGATCCACATCGGCAAGAACACCAGTAGCACCATCATCTCGAAGGGCATCTCGGCCGGCAAGGCACAAAATGCCTATCGCGGGCTGGTAAAGATCTTGCCGAGCGCCGAGGGGGCACGTAATTACACACAATGCGACTCATTGCTAATGGGTGACAAGTGTGGCGCCCATACCTTTCCGTATATCGAGGTGAAGAACCCGACGGCCACGGTCGAGCACGAAGCGACGACCTCGCGCATCGGCGAGGATCAGCTTTTTTATTGTCTGCAACGTGGAATCTCGGAAGAGGACGCGGTCAACATGATCGTCAACGGTTTTTGCAAAGACGTCTTTCGGGAACTCCCCATGGAGTTTGCCGTGGAAGCTCAGAATCTGCTCAGCGTTACCCTCGAGGGTGCGGTGGGCTAGATCGCCTGGGAATTATTCAGGGAACAGGAACACATGCTAAACATCAATAATCTTCATGCCAAGGTCGGTGGCAAGGAAATTCTCCAGGGTCTGGATCTGGAGGTCCGGGCGGGAGAGGTTCACGCCATCATGGGGCCAAATGGCTCCGGCAAGAGCACTCTCGCAAACGTTCTCGCCGGGCGCGACGGCTACGAGGTAACGTCAGGTACTGTGACCTACAACGGGTCGGATCTGTTGCAACTCGCACCGGAGGAACGCGCCCGAGAAGGTGTTTTTCTTGCCTTTCAGTACCCGGTTGAAATCCCCGGCGTAAACAATGCCTATCTGCTCAAAGCCGCCCTCAATGCACTCCGCAAGCATCGCGGCGAGCCGGAACTCGACGCCTTCGATTTTCTTGCCCTCATAAAGGACAAGATGAGGATGATGGGCATGGATGAGAGCTTCCTCGAACGCGGCGTCAACGAAGGATTCTCCGGCGGGGAGAAAAAGCGTAACGAGATTCTTCAGATGGCGGTGCTCGAACCGCGCCTGGCGATACTGGATGAGACAGACTCGGGTCTCGATATCGATGCCCTGAAGGTCGTCGCGGCGGGGGTCAACAGCCTGCGCAACGAGGATCGGGCCATTATTCTGGTGACGCATTACCAGCGTATGCTCGACCATATCGAACCCGACTATGTTCACGTGCTCTCGGGCGGCCGCGTGATCCGCACCGGCGACAAGGGCCTTGCCCTTGAACTGGAGGCACGCGGTTACGACTGGATACCACGAGAGGCGGTAAGCGGATGAGCATTGCGGCGGCCAGGAAGTCCGTCAGCGGGCCTGCCATTGAATCCTTTGAGGCCGCTTGGGCGGCACAAGGGAAAGAGCCGGTCTCCGACTGGCTCAGCCGGTTTCGCTCGAACGGGAAAAAGATTTTTTCCGAATCCGGTTTTCCATCGCCGGGCGAAGAAAGCTGGAAGTACACCAGTCTTCGAAAATTGCAGCGCCGCACCTTTCTGCATAGCGCACCCTGCGCCGCTCCGGAACCAGGGGAACTCGAGCAGCTCTTTTTCGAAGGTCTCGATGGTCCACGGCTGGTGTTTATCAACGGGCGTTACGCGCCCGAGCTGTCACGAGTCCAGGATTCACCGCTTTGCCGGATCACCAATCTGGCCAGTGTTCTGGATAACGATGACAAGTCGACCGACCTGATTGGTGAACTCGCTCAGCTGGGCGAAGACGGGGGCGATCACCCCGGCGATCGCCGCTTCGTCGCGCTCAACCAGTCCCTGTTGCAGGATGGCGTGTTGATCAGGACCGCAGACAATGCGGTTGTGGAGCAACCGGTGTACCTGGTGTTTGTTTCGATCGGCGGCAGCCATGCCGTCGCCTCACACCCTCGTGTCGTCATCGATGCAGCACAGAACTCCGAGCTGGTTGTGGTCGAACACTATGCAGGAATCGGAGAGAACCAGAACCTGTGCAACGCGGTGACGGAGATCCGGGCCGCTCGCGGCTCACGGGTTGAGCATTACCGTGTTCAGGACGAATCGAAGAAAGCCTTCCACCTTGCGGCGATCCATGCTCGGGTCCACACCGATGCAACGTTGACAAGTCACAATATTTGCGTCGGGGCGGCCTTGTCGAGACTGGACCTGCATGTCGACCTTGCCGAGCCTGGGGCCGCAGTGGAACTCAATGGCCTTTACCTCGTATCCGGTCATCGTCATGCCGACAATCACACCCGTGTGGATCACCGGGCGCCACACACGCGCAGCATCGAAAGATACCGCGGCATCCTCAATGACAGCGGACGGGGCGTTTTCAATGGCAAGGCCATCGTTCACCCGGATGCACAGAAGATAGAAGCACATCAATCGAATCGTAATCTCCTGCTTTCGGACGGAGCCGAAGTTGACACGAAGCCGGAGCTTGAGATTTATGCAGATGACGTCAAGTGCAGTCACGGCGCAACGGTTGGTCAGTTGGACGAAGATTCACTCTTCTACATTCGCTCGCGGGGAATTGGCGAACATCAGGCCCGCAGCCTCCTGACCTTTGCTTTTGCGAAATCGGTGGTCGAGCGGATCACGCTCCAGCCGGTTCGGCGTCGACTTGAAAAAGCCCTCGCGGATGAATTTCTGGATCAGACCACCAGCACAGAACTGAAATGACAGATAACACCCTTGCATCCAGACCGCTAACGGCGGCACCGGCGGACTTCGCTGTGCTACGCGCGGATTTCCCGATTCTGAACCAGGAGATCAATGGCCGGCCACTGGCGTATCTGGATAATGCCGCATCGGCGCAACGCCCCCGACAGGTCGTGCAGGCGATTGTCGATTACTACGAACACGATCATGCGAATGTTCACCGTGGCGTTCACACCCTGAGCCAGCGTGCCACCGATGCTTATGAGGGCGCCCGCGAGGATGTCCGTCGGTTTATCAATGCAAAGTCGTGCAGGGAGATCGTGTTTACGCGTGGCACGACTGAAGCGATCAACCTCGTCGCCCAGAGCTTTGCCCGGCCACGCATCGGGCCGGGTGATGAGATTCTTATCACATTGATGGAGCATCATTCGAACATCGTCCCGTGGCAAATGGTCTGTGACCAGACGGGAGCCACGCTCGTTGTCGTGCCGATCAACGATCGCGGTGAAGTCATGATGGATGAGTTCGAGCGCCGTCTCGGCCCGGCGACCCGCCTGGTCGCCGTTGGCCACGTGTCCAACGCCCTGGGGACTATCAATCCGGTAAGCGAGATGATCTCCATGGCCCATGCCATCGATGTACCCGTGTTGCTCGATGGGGCCCAGGCAGTACCCCATTTGCCCATCGATGTTGAAAAGCTGGATTGCGATTTCTATGCCTTTTCCGGCCACAAGATGTATGCGCCGACGGGTATCGGCGTTCTCTACGGACGGCAGTCCATGCTCGATGCCATGCCACCCTGGCAAGGCGGCGGCGAGATGATTCGTGTGGTCCGTTTCGATGCGATCGAATACAACGATCTGCCGTGGAAATTCGAGGCCGGGACGCCGAACATCGCTGGTGCGGTAGGTCTCGGGGAGGCCATCCGTTACCTGGAAGCGATTGGCATGGATGTTATTCATGCCCGGGACGAGGTCCTGCTCGAATACGCCACGCGCGCACTGCTGGGCGTTCCCGGTCTCAGAATCATTGGCACGGCCGAGCACAAGACATCCGTTGTCTCTTTCGTACTCGACGGATTACATCCCCACGATATTGGCACCATAGTCGATCATGACGGCATAGCGATACGTACCGGCCATCATTGCGCGATGCCCGTCATGGAATTTTTCGGCCTGCCCGCGACAGCGCGTGCTTCATTTGCGTTCTACAACACGGAAGAAGAGATCGACCGCCTGGTGGATTCTCTTCGCGGTGCAACGGAGTTTCTCGCCTGATGGATCTCAAGAGCCTGTACCGCGACGTGATTGTCGACCACAACCGCAGCCCCCGCAATTTCAGGCGCATTGAACCGCCACGTCGGGAAGCAGAGGGTTACAACCCCTTGTGTGGCGACAAACTGCATGTCTACCTGAAACTCACGGACGACCTTATCAGTGACATCAGCTTTGAAGGCTCTGGCTGTGCCATCTCCGTCGCTTCAGCATCCCTGATGACGGAAACGCTGATGGGTAAGACGGTAGAAGATGCCATGGCTACCTTCGAGAAAATGCACTCGTTGCTGGTTGGCAATGGTATTGACGCGGCAGGCGTCTCGTCGCTGGGAAAGTTGGCGGCGCTGACCGGCGTACGCGAGTTTCCCATGCGCGTGAAGTGCGCAACCTTGTGCTGGCACACGATGAAGCAGGCCCTGGCCGACACTGAAGAAACGGCAACAACGGAGTAAAATATAGGGATGTTTGGCAACGATAGCGAACCCGTTCAGATGTATCGCGATTGCACGGCGGTGCTGATACCGTCCGGCGACGAAGTGATCCTGCGCAAGGGTTCCAACGGCTTCATCACCCAGTCGCTGGGCGGCAGCTTTACCATCTATCTGGACGGTCGATTGTTCCGCATTGCGGGCCAGAATGCCGATGCACTCGGCAAGGAACCGGTAGATCCACCAAGCCTTCCGGACAACGCATCGACTGAGGACGTCGAACAGTTGCTTTGGGCCCAGATGAGAACCTGTTTTGACCCGGAGATACCGATCAACGTCGTCGATCTCGGTTTGATTTACCAGTGCGAATTGAAGGACACGGATGACGGTGAACGAGAGGTTGATATCAAGATGACCCTGACGGCCCCCGGGTGTGGCATGGGGGAAATTCTGGTGCACGACGTCAAAAGCAAGGTAGAAATTATTCCGACAATTTGCCGGGTCGATGTCGAACTGGTTTTCGATCCGCCATGGAGCCAGGAAATGATGTCCGAGGCGGCGCGATTGCAGACCGGAATGATGTACTGATGGCGCCTGATGACTAACTGGCTGGATGCGGGGTTGGCGGAAGAGATTCCCGAAGGCGGCTACGGGATCGTTGAGACGGACGAGGTCGTGATCGCGGTCTTCAGGATCGACGGCTCATTTTATGCCATCGAGGATGTATGTACCCATGACGGAGAGGAACTGACCGGTGGACCGATCGATGGTGACCAGATTATCTGCCCCCGACATGGCGCCAGATTCTGTATCCGTAGCGGCAAGGCCCTGACCCCTCCGGCGTACGAGGATCTGGCAACGTTTGCGGTCCGGGTTGTCGAGGGCCGGGTACAGGTAGAGGAAAAATGCTGAAAGCCGGATGGACAAGCCTTTTCGTCGCGGTCGCAATACTGGTCGCGAATCCTTCGATTGCGACAAACGACGGTCTGGATGACACCGTTCAGATCCTGCTGACACGGGTATCCGAGTCTGGCTATGTCTTTATTCGCAACGGCAAGGAACACGATGCCCGGGACGCTGCAAAGCATATGCGTCGAAAGTACCAGCATTTCGAAGATGAGATCGAGACACCGGAACAGTTTATCGAGCTTGCAGCAACCAAGAGTATGATGACAGGACGGCGCTACAGGATACGTCTGCCCGACGGCACGGAAATGGATACATCGGACTGGTTGCTGGACGAACTTGCGTCGCTTCGTCGTGACGAATCAACATCGCTTGCGGCGGGGAACACACCGTGACCGCAAGGAATACAGCGATCGTTTTGACGCTCATCATGTTGATGGGTGGCTGTGTCATGGCTAACACATCTCCGCAGCCCGAGTTCTTTGCCCGCGGTGGGGGACCCGAAATCGTAGCGGCCCCGATTGGCTCACAGACTCTGCGCATGCTGACAATCAACCTCGCCCATGGGCGCGGAAACGGATTCCACCAGGCCTTGCAGCGTCGGGAAACGGCCAGGGAAAATCTCGATGCTATCGGCGCCATGATCCGCAAGGAAAAGCCTGATGTCGTGGCCCTGCAGGAAGCAGATTCGCCCTCCGCGTGGAGCGGCGGTTTCGATCACGTGGATTATCTTGCCCGTGCAGCTGATTTTGACTGGGGAGTCCACACGGCACACGCCGAAGGCTCCGGGCTGGCCTATGGAACAGCGATCATCTCCAGATTGCCGATAAACGGGCATGCCGCCCACACCTTTAAACCTGCCGCGGCGAGTATGCCCAAGGGCTTTTCACTCGCGACGATTGACTGGCCCGGGACGGGCATGGCTATCGACGTCGTTTCGGTTCACCTGGAACCGCTCAGGACGGCCATTCGCAAGCGCCAGGCAACGGAGATAATCGCCTTTCTGAGTGGCAGGAATAATCCGCTTGTGATCATGGGTGATTTGAACACCGAATGGGATCACAAGGACAACGTTTTGCACGACATCGTGGACCGGCTGGAGCTGACTGCCTATGTGCCTGATCGCAAGGACGCGATAACCTTCCCGAGGCTGGGCCGGCGTCTGGACTGGATTCTGATCTCCCGGGAGTTCGAATTCGTCGAGTTGAAGATCCTGGTCGATGAAGTATCGGACCACCGTGCGATAATCGCCGAGTTACGCCAGGCAGTGCAGCCGCCGCGAGGCCGTGTTGCGTCGGGTAGAGAAAGATCCTGATTTCGCACAAATCAGGAAGGCCGGCTGTAGAAAACAGTGCCAATTGACAGCATCCGCAACAGGCCGGGGCCCTCATGAAACGCCTGACCTTACTCAGACACGCGAAATCAAGTTGGGATGATAGTTTCCTTGATGACTTCGAGCGTCCGCTCAACCCGAGAGGCCGGCGCACAGCCCCGGAAATGGGGCGTCGCCTGACGGCAGCTGACAGCGTGCCGGACCTCATTATCTCGAGCCCGGCAAGAAGAGCTATCAATACAGCACGGATGGTGGCACGCGAGATGAACTATGCGGAAGCACGCCTCATCGAGGAGCCATCGCTCTATCACGCCGGTTGGGGACAGATCCTGGATGTCATCAATTCCCTTGAGACACTCGCCGGACACCTGATGATCTGCGGTCATAATCCGGGACTGACCGATCTCGCCAACATGCTTTGCAATGCACGTATCGACAACATGCCGACAGCGAGTGTTTTCTGCGTCGATTTTGATATCGATGACTGGAGCCAACTGGAATCAGGTACGGGGCAATTTGTTTTTTTCGATATGCCAAAAAACGATCGCGGCCGACCTCTTACCTCGGAAGAGATCTAAGGAACCTCTGATTTATTCTGGACGAAGTGGATTGTGGTCGAAAATTTTCAGATTTGTAATGCCCTTTGGGTGCAAGGCGTGGATCGCACGTAATAGCTGGCTATTGCGAAGATTCGCAACGCAGAAGCTGGATATTTTAGCCCGTATGTCTTACCGCGGGGCGAGATGATGGCGCAGAGATTTGGATTCACAGTGGATTTTCTGAAGGAACGGAATACAACCTGTATTCCTGACTGAAGAAAATTCGCTGTGAATCCAAATATCAAGACAGGGCTCGTCATCGTGGTGAGACATCCGGGCTGAGCACAAGATACGAGTTCACGAATAGATCAGAGGTTCCTTAAAGTCGTCAGCGACCCATCGACGCGCCAGGAGTGCAACGTAATGCCAAGCAACAAGCTCGCCCAAACATCCGAATCGATCAATGACGTCATCGCCAGTCGCTGGAGCCCGAGAGCTTTCGATGCGGACAAGGCAGTGACCCGCGAGAGGATTACCGCACTGCTCGAGGCTGCTCGATGGGCTCCGTCCTGTTTCGGGGACGAACCCTGGCGGTTCCTGGTATTCGACAAGGCGCGCGACCCGGAAAGCTGGCACAAGGCCAGAGCCTGCCTGGTCGAAGGCAACCAGGTGTGGGCCGATCGCGCGCCGATATTGATGGCATCCGTTGCAGATAGTCGCTTTCGAAGAAACGGCAAGCCCAATCGCTGGGGTATGTACGACACTGGCGCGGCGGCTATCAGCCTCTGTTTGCAAGCCACGGCCCAGGGGATGATCGCGCATCAGATGGGCGGGTTCGATGCCGAAAAACTTGCCGTGTCGTTTGGTATTCCGGATGGATTTACGCCGATGGCAATGATCGCTATCGGTTATGAAGGCGATCCCGATCGTCTGCCCGAGGGTCCCAAAGAGGCAGAACTGGCGGACCGGTTGCGACAGACACTGGATAAGATCGCTTTTCAGGGCATTGGGACTCACCGCACAGCGACTAGCCGTGAAGTCGCAA
>PVMK01125743.1_pt1 | contig 20986 bp, 18 predicted proteins | sample 1853481 | NCBI WGS metagenome assembly PVMK01 (sample SAMN08533507, study PRJNA380276) | Marine sediment metagenome, whole genome shotgun sequencing project.
CCGGCAAGCAGTAATTGGCCCACAGGGCTATTCATATAACGGTAGTGTATCATTCCAATTCCCTCCATCCAGACTGTTGTCCTTTCACCAAATCATTTTGTCCGGTGACTGTCTTGGATGACTATGTATCCTATTTCCAGGTTCAAAGTAAAGCAGGAGAATTTCGAACTGTCAAAATGAAAAAGCTAAATCTTTCAAGTGAATTACAAAAGCCTCTGGCAATCTCTGAATTGCTGTGGTATTTGCGTGTTTAGTGGCGCTTTTTTGAACAGTATCCGGTGCTTAATTTGGATGTTATCTATAAAATACGTAAGTTCTCAATGACCTCGGGGACCGTGGGGCTTGGCCATTTCTTTCCACCGCTCTCTAAACCTGTAGTATAATCGTGACCGATATTTGGGGTTTTGACGAAAGCATGGGAAACTAATAGGGGGCAACAGGAGAAAACCCCAAATATCAGCCACTGCCAAAATGAGGCGTAAATCCCATTTAAGAGAGCGGTTTCAAGAAACAGCCAAACCCCACTCTATATATAAATGACAGGTTAGATCTCTCAGACTTCTTTAGAAGTTACTAAAATACATCATAGAGGGGAGACAAAGGCGTCTTTCCTGCTCTGCGGCAATGGGAAGGGGAGAATTTAATATGGCGAATCGATCAGTATATGAAAGTGTAGGGAAAAAAGAAGATACAACGGGCATCGCGAAACGCGTTTCAAACATCAGTGTGTCCGCGATCAAGCAAATGCCTGTCCTTGCGAACAAGGTCGATGGATGCATTTCTCTTGGGCAGGGGATTCCCTCGTTTAGGACACCGGCTTTTATTGTGGAAAGTGTTGTGGAGACCCTGAGACACAACGATACCATAGGAAAATACTCTCTTCAGCCGGGAATACCGGAACTCAAAGTCGAAATCGCCAGGCATCTTCAGCGGGTCAAGGGTGTCGCCGTCAACCCCGAAACAGAACTATTTGTGAGTTGCGGGGCCATGGAGGCGCTTGCCGGTGGTATTGCCACAATTATTGAAAAGGGAGATGAGGTTTTAATACCCTGCCCGAATTACTCTTCGCATATTGAACAGATACTTTTTGCTGAAGGGACACCGGTTTTTGTACCCCTTATTGAAGAGGAAGGATGGCGGTTGGACATTGAGGGTTTTAAAAAGGCAATCACCCCCAGAACCAAAGCTATTTTACTCTGCAGCCCCATGAACCCTACCGGGGCGGTATTCTCTGAAGATGAGGTGCGGTCTTTGGCGCAGATAGCAATAGACCGGAATCTTTTTATGATTACCGATGAAGCCTATGATTTTCTTCTTTATGATGACCTCGTTCATTTTAGCCCTGCGTCGATTCCGGAGCTAAAGGATAATCTCATCGCCTGTTACAGTTTTTCAAAAATGTACTGTATGACCGGGTGGAGAGTCGGGTATATGTATGCAAGCGCCCGGATTATTGATCAGGTTTTGAAGGTTCATGACGCGTTCGCCATTTGTGCGCCGACCATTTCCCAGCATGCGGCATTGGCCGGTCTTCGAGCGACCAACGGAGCAGATGGTGAGGGTGATCAGTTTATTCGTCATCTGGTGACATCGCTCCAGTCAAGACGTGATGTTGCCTGTGATCGTCTGGACATTCTTTCAAATATCTTCTCTTACCAAAAACCAAAAGGGGCTTACTATGTTTTTCCCAAGATCATTCTTGAGGGAGTGAGTGACATGGAGCTTGCGCTCAAACTCTATATGAGGCCAAGGTTATTACAATCCCCTGGGGGCGGTTTTGGTCCCCACTGGAGAGGGACATTTACGTCTCTCTTTTGGTGCCAGTGAGACGGATATCAACAAGGCCTTTGATAGAATAGAAGGGTGGGCAAAGCGATTCTAGGAGGCTGTCCGAGAATGGCTATTTTTCCCAATCTCTGCGTCAGACTCAAATTATAATCCTCAAAATACTTTACTGTATTCCTGTGGTTATAGTTTTCGCCTTCCCCTCCGGGCCGTAGGCCCTATGGGCCGGAGGCTTGATCTTGAAAAAACTATCTCATTCTCGGACAGCCTCCCATGTGTGTTCTTTTGGCGCCATGGACGAGTGGACAGGAAGTAAGTCAACCAGCCGGTTCAGCCTCCTGGTTATAATGTCACTCTTGATGAATGTTTCTCTCTAAACCACTCGACCAGGTGGCGAGCGATACTGAGGCTTGAGGGAAGCAAAGGCATATTTTGAGTGGTATACCAGCCGGCATCCACCAATTCAGATTTATCAACCTTTATCTCCCCGTCGGCGTATTCGGCTGTAAAGGCCACCATAAGGGAATTGGGAAAAGGCCAGGGCTGGCTGCCAAAATAGCGGATGTTCTTGAGGAGTATGCCAACCTCTTCCATGAGTTCTCTTTGCACGCATTCTTCCAAGGTCTCACCTGGTTCCACGAAACCGGCGAGAACGCTGTAAAATGGCAAAGGAAAACGGTGCGATCGCGCCAGCAAAATAGCGTTGTCCTTCAATACCGCTACGATAACGGCAGGGGAGACCCGCGGATAATTTATCAGTCCGCATTCGGGGCAGATTTTGGCGCGTTCATCTGGCTTGTTTTTCGTCGGACGACCGCATTTACCACAGTGACGGTGGGTCTGGTGCCAGTGGATCATATGATTGGCACTTCCTGCCGCCCAAATTAGATCCTCATCGATCAAACCAAAAAGCGCCCGTAGCCCCATAAACAAAAACTCGCCCGAACAGAGTCCAGGATCATTCCATTCAGCGGCGTAACAGGATTGTCCGTTTAGTGTGCCAAGGTAATGTTTCCAGGAAAGAGATTTGTTTTGTTTGCCCAAATCCTCAAATCGGGGAATACCGTAAATATCCCGCCGCTGGGTCACCAGAAGTTTTTCATCATGGTAGGCAAAGCATAAGTCAGAGGGCATAGGCTCTGATTTGGATTCGAATCTTGAAATAAATGTCATGGCTTGGGTGTCGCTTTCAAAACCGGATTGGTAAAGCTGCACGGCATCAAGGCGGCGCATTTGCCGCAAACGTCAATAGTCCCCGGCAGATCGGAAAAATAGTTCAAAATCTGATTGTTTTCATTAAGGCGGTTCGAGCATCGTCGTCGCTCAAAGCCATTCTTATTCAATGCATCCACGGGGCAAGTTTCCATGCACTTGCCGCATTTTTGCCCAACCTTTTGCAGACACGTCTCTTCCGCATTCATAAGGGGGTTATCTCCCAATTGAGCTTCCGTCACCATGCTTCCCAGACGTCCGGCACAGCCTGCGGGGGTAATGATCATGTGGTGCATCCCAAAGCGGCCCAGGTTTGAGAGGTGGGCCAGATGTTTGTGCGACCAACGGGCCATCAACTCTTTTTCATCAAAATTGTGGGTGGCCGGAGTAAGACCTGATTTATACTTTTTTTGGGCCAAAAATTTTTCAAGAACCTCGCTCAATCGGTTAATAAGGTCGTTGGTTTGGACATAGGCAACACCCCAATTCCGGCAGGGTCTGTCACCTGCTCTGTTCTCATCCAAGAGCGCTCGTTTAAACGGGATAAAAAACACCAGCACCGATCTGGCCGTTGACAGCAGATCATTGGGGTGCATATGTCGATGAAACGCAATTTGAGGCAGGCTGTCAAACCGACGATCGATCTGAGCGCTCACCAAAAGTGGAGTTTGCCACCAGCCCTCCGATCCGATCCGCGCCGGTTCCGATGCAACATACTCTTCTGTCAGAATACGCAGATCTTTGATGGCAATTTCGTTCATGCGATTATTAGACTCCTTTTTCAGCTATGATCCCGGCAACGGCCTTTTTGTCTTCCAAAATCCCCTCGTGATAGCGGATACATCGAAAATCTCGAAACATCCGGAGGAGTTCGTTGTGTTTGAGCAAATGGTTTGGGTTTTTTGGTTTGCCATATCTGGCCTGATCAACAATAAATGTTTCATACACGATCACCCCCCCACTACGCAGCCCGCGCTTTATCTCTGGGATAAGAGACCGCTGGAGATAGTTAAAACAGATAATAACGTCATAGATTCCCGGCTGAATGTGAGATCCGGTCGTGAGGTCTGCCACATGGGCCGTCAACTTTACGTTGGAAACGGCGGCCAGTTCCAGGGCTTCGGTGATTGCTTCTTTTGAGATATCGATCCCAAATACATGAAAGCCTCTTTCAGCCAGAAATATGGCGTTGCGGCCGTTTCCCATGGCCACGTCCAAGGCGTTGCCCCCGGGCAGCAGATCGATATTTTCCACCAGGAAGTTCGACGGGTCTAACCCTTTATTATTGAGGCTAATCACAGTGGTGGCCCCATTATATCATCCGATACTTTAATTTTTCAGTTTTTTTGGGGAGGTCATTTGGTATCTGTATTTCAAACCTCAGACCATTTGGTTATCCCCTCTGATTTGTCATCAAGCTTCTGTTTAACAAATGTTCAGTCCGGAAGATCTGTTTGCGTCGAACAGCATTCCTAATTTGACAGATTTTGGTTAACTTATGGGACCTGTGTTGTCAAGCCGAAAGGCGGGGTTTAATCCAAAATAGAAATTCTGGTTCTCAAAAAAGATGGCACTTGATGATTTAGGCAATCTGTGTAAAATTCGGGCTAGAACTCGCCCCTTGTGAGTTCGTCCAAATATTTTTGCTTGGGGGGACATCATGTCCAGGAAAACAATGGAAGAGCTAAAAGCCCTGTTTACTCCGGAATCTATCGCCGTGATTGGTGCGTCCAATGTCCCTGGAAAATGGGGGAACATGATGGTCACACGACCCATCCAATCCGGGTACCGGGGGCCGATCTATCCCATTAACCCAAGAGAAAAGGACATCCTGGGGTTAAAGGCCTATTCCAGCGTTTTGGACGTACCGGGCCCCATTGATCTTGCAATTGTGACGATCCCGGCCTCAAAGGTGCCGGCTGCCATGGAGGAATGTGTAGAAAAAGGGATCCGGGCCGCGGTCCTGATTTCAGCCGGATTCGCCGAGACGGGTCCCCAGGGAAAATCCCTTCAGGATGAGGTCGTAAGAATCGCCCGGAAAGGCGGCATCCGGTTTATGGGGCCAAACGGGATGGGGATCTGGAGTTCTTCGGTCCGTCTTAATACAGCGTTCTGGTTTACACCTGAGTCGGGCGGTATTTCCTTTGTGTCTCAGAGCGGTACCATGGGAGGGTATCTCTTGGAAACCGCGAATAACAAAGGGTATGGTTTTAACTCATTTTTGAGTGTGGGAAACCAAGCGGATCTGTCCATGGCCGATTACGTGGAGTACCTGGGGGATGACGATTCTACAAATGTAATTGTCCTATATATTGAAGGGCTTAGGGACGGGCCGCGTTTTCTCAAACAGGCGCGACAGGTCATCAGAAAAAAACCCATCATCGTTTACAAGGCGGGCCGGACAGAAGGTGGGTCAAGGGCAACCTTGAGCCACACTGCCTCCCTGTCCGGCGCGGACGAGGTTTTCGAGGCCGTATGCCGGCAGACAGGGATCATGAGAGTGTATGACGTAATACATGCCTTTGATCTGGCCGAGGCACTGGCAAAACAACCCCTTCCAAAAGGGAACCGGGTGGCCATTGTTTCGGCGGGGGGAGGGCACTGCGTGGTGACCACGGATGCCTGTTGCGGATTTGGTCTCGAAGTACCCGAACTTGATCGGGCAACCGTAGGGTTGATTGAAAAATATCTGTTGCCGCATGCACCGCCCCCAAAAAACCCCATTGATTTGGCAGCAGATCCGCGGCCGATGAGCGTGGCGAATATTGTAAAAATCCTCGCGGAGAGCCCCCTGATTGATGCCATCATAACAATGGCCCCTGTTTCTCTCCAATCAAACGAACCCGCTTTTATCCGAGAGCTCCTCGGTTCTGCAGAGATTCTCTCGGAAATACCAAAAAGGTACGAGAAACCTCTCATTGCCACGGCAATGAGGGGCAACATGAAAGGCATCGCCTTTGAACTAATGAAAGAGCGGGGCATCCCTTTTTACGAGTTTCCCGAAGAGGCCGCTCGTGCCATGTATGGATTGTATCACTACTCTCAGAATCGTTAGATTGCTACGGCATCTGAGGGAGTAAGATCCCAATAAGTTCGGGCACCTTGGGGTTCAGCTGTTTCTCTCCGGCGCTCTCTAAACCGGTAGTCGTAGCGTGGCTGATATTTGGGATTTTGGCCAAAGCACGGAGAAGCTAATAAGGGTTCATTGGGAGAAAACCCCAAATATCAGCCACTGCGAAAGTGTGAAGTAAATTCCATTTGAGAGAGCGCCTTCAAGAAACACCCGAACCCCACTCCGAATATCCTATTATTTCCCCTGGACTTATTGAGAAGTTGCCCGGGGAAAAAGAAATGGAGGTGTTTATTATGAAAATCGTTTTTTATACCAAACTGAATCGATTATGGCTTGAGAAGATTGAAAAACTTCGTCATGAATTTCCTAAAGTTGATTTTGTTACTGAAAAAAAGCTGGTTAAGGGGGAAATGAAAAATGCCGATGCGATTGTGGCTGGAGCGATTCCGCTAAATGTTCTTCCGGACATAAAGAATTTAGAGATTATTTTTGTTCCTTATGCGGGCGTAGATGCCCTGCCTTTAGACTTTATCAGGGAAAATCGTATTAGAATTTCCAATGTCCACGGAAATGCACCATATGTTGCCGAACGGGCCATTGCCCTAACCTTGAGTTTTTTTGGAAAGATAATTGAATATCACAATGATTTGAAAAATTCTCAGTGGCACGGTCTCTGGGGGAAAGGGACCGTGGATGATACATGGGATTCAATTCAGGGAAGAACCTGTGCCGTCATCGGGACCGGACAAATCGGACGTCACATAGCGAAATATCTCAAGAGGTTTGACTGCAGAGTCATTGGGTTTAAGAAACGGCCGGTGGTTGAAAAAATTGAGTTTTTTGATGCAATTACGACCCGATTAAATGAAGCGCTGGATAAGAGCGATCTGGTGTTTGTTACGCTTCCTCTCACTCAAGAGACAAGGGGGATGATTAGCGCCGAGATTTTGGCAACCATGAAAGGAAAGTTTCTTGTTAACGTGGGAAGGGGGAAGGTCGTGGATGAAGAGGGCTTATATCAAGCCCTACGAAAAGGTATTCTAAGGGGGGCCGGCATTGACACGTGGTACAACTATCCGGAAAAAGGCAAGCCCAATGTAACCCCATCAAAATATCCGATACATGAACTACCAAATGTGGTTCTTTCACCCCATACCGCCGGATTTACACCCCAGTCTATGAGGCTGAACACTGGCCAAGCCATTGATAACATAAGGTCTTTTCTTCAAACGGGTAAGGCAAAGTTTGAGGTGGATCCCGATTTGATGTACTAAATAGCGCCCATCTATAAATGGCTATTTTCTCTCCGAGCCAGAGGCCGCAATCTCTGCTTGTGCCCCGTAGCTCCAGAAGATGGTACTGGGGTCAGATTCGGATTCCAGTCCTCGAAATACTTCAATTGTATTCTGATCTTCTTTTGACTTGATGCGATTTTCGATAAAATAGAAACGAATCAACAGAATAAATGGCTAATGCCGTCCAGATGAACATAAAGGTCACCGCCTGTTGACGGGTTAGTGGCTCATGATAGAAAAATATCCCCAGCAAAAATATGCAGGTGGGTGCAACATATTGGAGAAAACCCATTGTCGAAAGGGGCAACCTTCGTGCTCCCAAAGTGAAGAGAAGCAGGGGGATGGCTGTGACAAGGGCTGTACCCATGAGAAAAAGGTCTATGGTGGTTCCCTTATGGCCGAAGATCCCCAGACCGATTGTGGCCAGATAGATCAAGTATGTAAGGGCCGGTATAGTAAGAATCAGGGTTTCCACGGTAAGACCGGTAATGGCGCTGACCGGGGCCACTTTTCGGATAAGGCCGTAAATTCCGAAACTAAAAGCGAGGGCCAGCGATATTGTCGGAAATTCTCCGTATTGAAATGTAAGATAAAGAACCGCAACGGACGCCAACACAATGGCCACTCCTTGTAGAAACCGCACGCGTTCTTTCAAGAACACGATCCCAAGAAAAACGCTCACCAAGGGGCATATGAAATAACCCAGGCTTGCCTGCAGGACTCGTCCGTTGTTGACCGCCCAGATGTAGATCAACCAGTTGCCGCCCATAAGAAATGAGGTGGTCAGGAGGATCAGCAGGATTCTAGGGCGTCTCAGGACCTGCCACAACTCCTTTCGATGGCCTCCAAAAAGGGTCACCGGGATAATAAGTGCAAAAGACCAGATGATCCGGTGACAGATGATTTCCAGGGCAGGGACGCTCTGGAGAACCTTCCAGTAAACCGGGCTGAGCCCCCAGATCAGATGGGCTGATAGTGCATACGCCAAGCCCGCAGATGATTGCTTTGGCGGTTTTGACGTGCTGGTTTTGTTCGTCTGTTTCATAGAGGTGGTGGTTATCATGACGTCTACAAAAGAGCAAGGTCGAACACAACATGCTATCTTAAAGCGCGCTTTTTTGAGAGGCCTTTATTTGAAAACACAAAAAGATTGCCCTATGGCAAATAAAGATATACAAGGGCGTACTCGGTTTCTTTGGAAAGGGCAAACGTGGTTTAAATGAAAATTGTCTTGGATAGTGAGATATTTATCCGTCATGATTTTGGGCAGGGACCGGGATAATGAAAGATCCGGAGTCGTGGCGGACAAAAGCCATGGGCGTGGGGCTGGTGAACCTCGCTACCATGGGCTGGGCCACCAATGCTGTCCTGGGTCGCTGGTTGCGCGGCGATATTGGCCCTCTGACTCTGACCGCGTTGCGTTTCACCGTGGCCACAGCCTTTTTCAGCCTCATGCTTCGGGGAGCCCCCCGGGAAGAGTGGAGATATGGAAAAGATAAGTGGTGGATCCTGGCCATGGGTCTTGCCGGTGTGTTCGCATTTGGTCCCTTACTTTATCTGGGGCTTCGCTATTCGACCGCGGTCAATGGCTCACTGATTCAGGGGTTCTCACCCTTGATCACGGCCCTGATCGCCGGGGTGATCATTCAGGAACCGGTTACACGAAGAGAAACCTTTGGAGCGGTCCTTGGATTCTTTGGTGTGGTGGGGTTGATGTCGGGTGGTTCACTCTCCTTTTTGCTTCGGCTCCAATTCAACCCCGGGGATCTGGCCCTTCTGGGGGCGGCAGTGGTGTGGGCTTTTTATGCCGTTTTTGGCAGGCGTGTCATGCGTCATCGTTCTGCGGTGGCGGCTATAGCCCTGTCCAACTTCTTGGGACTACCCTTGTTGGTCGGTGGTGCTCTTTTCGAACTTTCATACATTCCTTTGAATTTACGGCTCGGGACGATCATTGCTATTGCCACATTTGCATTTTCCCCACTATCGTTTCCTACTGGAGTTGGAACCGGGCCGTTCGCTCGCTGGGGGCAGTCGGCGCCATGGCGTTTTATAATACCCTTCCCTTATATGGGGTTGTTATGGGGGCGGTTTTTTTAAAGGAACCCGTGGGTTTGACCCACATCCTCTTTGGAGGATTTATTTTGGGGGGTGCCCTTTGGGCCACTGTGGGCGGTTTGGGCCGTCGGGGCTGAATGTTGATCCCTGGAGCCGATGGTCGAGACAGTGTGCAACGTGTAACCGTTCACAGGTTCGGGGTTCACCGTTCAGGGTTAAAGACAAAGAAGGGATTGAAGACCAGGAGCGCTGGTCAAGAAAGGTGATTTTACCAAGCAATTGCCAATTTGATTCCAAATTGTGGATTAGGCCTGAAGAAATTGACGCTTTTCTCGTAAATACGCATCCCAAATGCAGTCCGGGGACTAGAATGGAACCTTGAACCCCTGAACCTTTGCACCCGTGAACGCTTACCGTAACATCCACTGCCCTGTATGGTGACCGTCGGCTGCAAAAGAGGTCCGGCATCGGCTGAAGGGAAATCCAGGAGGGAACCGGTTTATCTCTCAACAAAATGGACCTGCACGCCGGTCTCAAAGGCGTGTTTTTGGAAACGTCCGCTTATGCCCTGGCAGCCTTCAAAAACTACGGTGCGAAACTCATTACCAAAGTGCTGTGTCAAGCGTTTGGCGATTTCGTTAACGCGCAGGGAAAAGGTATGACAGCTCAGATTCTTGTGGAACAGGATCCCGTCTGCCTGGTATTTGTTGACCATGTCGATATAGACCCTCACCCTTTCATCAATCGTCATATTGGTATACATGGAGGCATAGGCGCGGGCCATGCTGTCAAGGAGAGTGTCGTAGTTTGAGGTATCAAGGTCCTTGCGCCATGCGTCCAGATAGTTTGATCCCACCACGGCAATACCGTCAGCGGCCAGTCCCTCCTGCAGGTCACGGAAGTTGAACCATGTTGCCAGATTATCCCACAACAACCGGTGACGTTCATTGCCTACGGCACTGGAACCCTTTTCCACCAACTCATCGGTGGCGTCAATAAGCTGCAGATAATAATCAATGGCTGGTTGAGTTCCTCTCTCCGAGACAATCAGGGCCATGTGGGAAAAACCGTCAAAAGCGGTGATAGGGGAGGGCGTGATCGTACCCAGGTCCAGGTAGCGCTGCCAAAGCCCTATGGCCTTTCGTGACTTGTCGGCTACCTCAAGGAAATGGTCCCGGTCGAATTGTTGTCCGGTGACACCCTCCAGCCAGGCTATAAGGTCTTCGAGCTGGGTACGCACATAAGCTACCCGTTCCTCTTCAAGGGTGCCGTCGTAGCGGTCGCCCACATTGATCATCTTATATGGCTTATGACCTTCGATTTCACTCAAATATTTAAACCACTCACAGACCACGTGGCACTGGTTATTACAGGCCAATAAAATGTCAGGCTCCGCAAGTTTTATGACGGGTCGCCCCCGGGAATCCTCAAGGGCATTTGCTTCCAGCCTGCCGTGTCCCCCAAGAAGAAAGCCACTGTTGTAAAGCTCATAGGCGCATCCCATGCGGTCCAGGCCGGCCGCTTCTGCATGGTTCACCAGCTGGGATTGGCCCCTTGAAATGAGAAGTGCAGCGTGGTTTTCGGGATAGACCGTTGCCAGATGGGGTTCAAAGGCCTTGACGATTTCAACCGGAAACATGGCCGTAACGTAGGCGACAGGTCGGCCTTCAGCCTTTGCCTTGAGGGCACGTTCGTAGTGCTCGGTCATCAGTCTGGTTTGAAGTTTATGTATTCCTTTCAGTTTTTTTGTCAACATAGTGAAACCTCAAAAAATATTTTGTCTTTTGGTGGCGGCCATAAATCGGGCGCGTACTGCAGGATCATTGCATTTGGCCATCTCACGTTGGTAGTCCGGGGTTCTAAACTCTTTAACTCCGCCCGGGTCGACCACGTATAGCAGGTCCTGTTCGTCGGCATCTTTTTCAGGGGTCCTTTCTATAAAATCGTACATTAACGCAGGTTTTCTGACCTTGCGTGTGTCGGTTCGGGGCAGTTCGGGGATCAGGCGGATAAATCCCGGCAGCGCGTACTGGGGTATTTCTTTACGGCAATAACTGTGAAATTTGGCAAGATCAAAGCCAGAAAAGTCCTCCATTTCCAAAACATATATGGGGTTGTCATTTTCCGTGCTGTCCACAAAAGGAATGCCGATTACTGCACAGTTTTGCATGCCGGGGTACCGCATGATTATCTCTTCCACAAAGGTGGTGGAGAAGTTCTCGCCCTTGGTACGGAGACGGTCGGTTCCGGTACGACCCAAAAAAATGACATATTGTTCATTATTTTTTTCCTCCAGGGCACCAAGGTCTCCCATATGATAATAGCCGTTTTCGTCAACCCTTTCCGCGTTTTCGGCGGGCAGGTTGTAGTAGCCTGAGAAGGCAGAATCTCCCAGGGACTCCTGGCTTACAACCAATTCTCCCACTGCCTTGTCAAAATTGATGATATTGTTGTTTTCATCCATCAGGGGCGGCTCACACTCCTTTCCTGTGGACTCATCAATCACCTTGACGTCTTTGCCCGGGATGACCCTGCCCACGCTGTATTCCGGTGTGTCTGGGGTGACCAAAGCCAGGGCTCCCACCTCTGTTGAACCGTACGCCTCAGCAAAAATTTCCAGACCAAATATCCTTGTAAAGGCAGCGCGATTCGCCGCGTTTGTTCCTGTGCTGACAACCGTTCGAAGGGGGAGATCCGCATAGTCGGCGTCGGGGCCTATGGTGGCAAGCACATACATCACCGGATCGCCGACGCTGTTCCATACGGTGGCGCCCGCCTCGGTGATGTCCTTGACAAAATTGCTTGCGCTGAAACGCCTGCGGAGAAGAAGTTTTGCTCCGTTGAGGAGTGAACTCATAAGATTTATAAACATTGAATTGGAATGGTTTAATGGCATGCAGACATAACCGACGTCGTTCTCGGAGTAATTGAGCAGGGTGGTAAATCCCACTCCTACATCAATGAGCTTTTTCCATTTCACCTCGATGCCTTTGGGTGCGCCCGTGGTGCCGGAGGTGAAAATGATGACGCCGGTGGCGTTCTCGTCGAAAGACACAGGTGAGAAGGCCTTGTCTTTGCATTTGGCCAGCCAATCTTCAATGGTGGCCACCTCAGGAGGATGGTTGCTGGTCTGGCTTCTGCGGCCGATAAGGTAACGGGGGTACAAATCGCCCAGACCAAACCGTCCATGGACATCTATGACAGATTCCACAAAGGTGCGTCCGGTCTTGGGTTGCTCAACCTCGTCGGCAAAGATGACTTCGATGTCCATCTTGTTTAGATCTGTGGCCAGTTTTTCTCCCACCTGGGCGTTGTTGATCCCCACAAGAGTGGAGTTTGTGAAGGCACAGCCCCCGAGAGAGATAAACAGCCTCCGGCGTGTTTTGCATAAAGAATGCCACGTGGAACCGTGGTGAATCGAGTTTTCCCCGCTCTTCCCTGATCTGATGGATCATGGCCGCGTATTTCAGGGAAATATTATAGAAATCGGCAAAGCTGACCTCTCGCAAAATCCCGTCGTCATCCCGATACATGAGAAAAGTGCGGTCAAGGGTCCTGGGATTGGTTCCGTAAAACTTAATAATTTGGGCCACATTCATACCCTTGACTTGATCCAATGCCATTTCCCTTCTCCTCTTGATTATCCGTCAAACGATAAAATAACCGACGATGTTAGAAAGCCTGGAAAAGAAATGAAAAACCTTTTCCCATGTGTGAGCATCTGATCCCGTGGCAATGCAAAGTATTGCAAGATTTGTCTGTTTCGGGAACTTGGGGACCGGGATGGGAAGTCTTGTTAGTTGGCGTTTTGTGATCACTGTTTTGATAAAACCCGTCACATAGTTGTTTAGGACTTTGTATTTTTCTATCATGACCATGTGTCCCGCTGAGGGGACGATCTCAAACCTGCTTCCTTTGATTAATTTTTTGAGCGACTCGGAGAGAGAGACGGGGGTTAGTTTATCCTGATCCCCACAGACAATGACGCAGGGGGTACGGATTTTATCCACCTCGTTTCGGAGGTCAAAGAGATTGCAGGCCAGGAAATCACCATGCACAACCTCTGCTCCTGCCGCTTTCATCAACCTGGCGCCTTCTTTGATCATCGAGACATCCGCCCCTGAGGCATAGGCGAACTCAATGATGGAATCAACGGTCTTTTCAAAGTCGTTCAAAAGGCCTTCCAAAAACACCGGGGCAACCTGCAGACGAGGGCCTGTCCCAACAAGAATAATACCATGGAGCAAGTCAGGGTAGAGAAGGGCGGTCTGTTGCACAACAGCTCCGCCAAAGGAATGACCCATCAGAAAGACGGGTCTTTCAAAAAGATCTTTGAGGGTATCGCCCAACCACTCTGCGTACGTTTCTATATTGGGCATCTTTGGGCCCCTGGTGTGTCCGTGCCCGGGGAGATCCAGAGCCACGGCATTTAGCGAATCCTTTAGAAAACGTGTCTGATTTTGCCAGACCTGCGATTGTCCGCCAGCCCCGTGGATCATTACAAGAATCGGGAGCGACCCGGAGAAGGTATGGGATCGGGTTTCAAATCCAATACCCATTTCCTTTAGCCTTTTAAAAATCGTTTGTTCCACAAAAATAGAGACTCCTTGAAAAATCAACTACCAACGGATAAGCGCGCTGCCCCAGGTAAGGCCCCCACCGAACACGGGGAGACAAATAAGATCATTTTTTTTGATACTGCCATCACGTACAGCCTCATCGAGGGCAATTGCGCAAGAGGCTGAAGAAATGTTGCCGTACTTGTTTAGGGTCACATAGAATTTTTTCATGGACACTTTCAGGCTTTTGGCCATTGATTGGAACATGCGCAAATTGGCCTGGTGCGGGATAAACCAGTCAATATCCTCGACTGCCAAGCCATTAAACGTGACAGCTTCCTTTATAGAATCGATAAAGTGTCTCACCGCCACCCTAAAACTGGAATTGGCTTCAATCAGTTGAAGGACATGAAGTTTGTCATCCACGCTTTTGTGCGAGATCGGGGTGGTCTTGGAACCACCACCGGGCAGCAAGAGGTCCTGGCCGTTGACGCCATCGGTATGGATGTGGGTGGAAAGGATTTCCGGACCCCTATTACCCAGGGTCAAGATTGCGGCCCCCGCGCCATCCCCCCACAGGATGCAGGAACTCCGATCGGTCCAGTCAAGGGTCCTGGTCATGATCTCTGCCGCCACCACGAGTATGGTTTTTGCCGCCCCGGTCTTTAGGTACTGCTGTGCCACATTTATTGCAAAAATAAAACCGGAACAGGCCGCGGTAATATCAAAAGTAACGGCCTGGGGGGCGTCCAGTCTGGCTTGAAGCCAATTGGCAGCTGCGGGGCAGCAAGTGTCCGGGGTGATGGTGGCCACAATGATAAGATCCAGGTCCCTGGCCGTTAGACCAGCCGTTTTTAGCGCCTTTAGAGATGCCTCGAAACTTAAATCAGAGGTGGTCACATCAGGGTCTGCAATCCTTCTTTGGCTTACTCCCGTTCGCTGGACTATCCATTCATCGGTTGTATCCAGCCCCATTTCCTGTAGATCAAAGTTTGTCAGGACCTTTGGGGGAACATATGAGCCTGTTCCCAGAATTCTCACCGTATCCACATCCATAGACCTATTTCTCCGCTGAAATTCCCAACTTTTGATGACCCTAAAAGTATCACCGATGTAATGGGTTGTCAATTAGCAGAATTTGTTCTACAAATCACAAAATCACCACACAAAATGAGAAATAAACCAACAGTAATCTTTCAATAAGTCCGGAAGGAATAATAGGATTCTTGGAGAGGGGTTCGTCTCTGTTATTATCAGGAAAACGTAACTTCTCAATAAGTCCGGGAGATCTAACCTGTAATTGATGGGGTGGGGTTTGGCCGTTTCTTGCAACCGCTCTCTCAAATGGGATTTACATCTCATTTTGGCAGTGGCTGATATTTGGGGTTTTCTCCTGTTGCCCCTATTAGTTTCTCCATGCTTTCTTCAAAACCCCAAATATCAGCCACGATTCTACTACAGGTTTAGAGAGCGGTGGAAAGAAATGGCCAAACCCCGGGATGCCCGTGGTTATTGAGAACTTACAGGAAAACAAGGTATAGGTGTCAGATGATTAAGAAAAAAGACGGTGTAATCTATCTGGATCACAATGGAACCACCCCGGTGGATCCGGAGGTAGTGAAGGCAATGATGCCTTATCTGGGAAGTGAATTTGGCAACCCTTCCAGTGGCTATCCTCTGGGAAAAAGGGCCAAAGCAGGGGTTGATCAGGCGAGACAAGATGTTGCATCCCTCATAGGATGTGAATCACAAGAGGTGTTTTTTACCTCGGGCGGAAGCGAGGCCAACAATATGGTTTTGAAGGGTCTTATCGATTTCAAACGTCCCGAAGAGTTTCATATTGTCATCTCTTCTGTGGAACATCCCGCCATCCTCGAACCGGCCCGGTTTCTTAGGACACTGGGTGTAGGCATAACCATCCTTCCGGTAGACCGTTTTGGCCTGGTTGATCCGGATGATGTTAAGAAGGCCATTCTGCCCGAAACCATATTGGTCAGCATAATGCTGGCCAACAATGAGACGGGCACACTCGAACCCATCAGAGAAATTTCAAAGATAGCAAAAGAGCATGGCATTTCGGTTCACACCGATGCGGCTCAGGCCGTCGGGAAAATGGGGGTGAACGTGCGGGAACTGGGGGTGGACTTTCTGACCGTTGCAGGTCACAAACTTTATGGACCCAAGGGGATTGGGGCCCTTTACATCCGGAACGTACAAAATATCACCCCCCTTATACATGGGGCAGCCCAAGAAAACGGGCTGCGGGCTGGAACCGAGAATGTTATCCTCTCAGCGGGTCTGGGTGCGGCCTGCGGGATTGCAAAAAGGAGGCTAAGGGACGATCAAAAACATATGAGGATCGTTAGAAACCGGCTGCAGGATCTCCTGTTTGACGAAATTGATGGTCTTGTGTTAAACGGTCATCCTGAAAGACGGCTTCCCAACACACTCAGTATTTCAATCCCTGGTATCAGGGGGGCGGAGATCCTGGAAGGCCTTCCTTCCATCATGGCTTCCACGGGGGCTGCCTGTCACGAAAATGAGATCAGGCTTTCTTATGTGCTCTCGGCCATGGGGGTTCTACCAGAGATCGGAATGGGTACGCTCAGGCTGACCGTGGGAAGGAGCAATACCACAAAACAGATAGAAGAAGCAGCAAGACAAATTATTGATCGAGTAAAAAGGATAAGAGGTAACTACTCACGTAGTCAGGCTGAAGCTGTTTAGACTGAAGGCTGAAGGGATCAGAAAAGCACGATTGCCGTACTTTGGCGGAAATATCTGATTTTTGCATCAAACATGGCTTTAAAATGCGCTTTTTCCTAATAGTCTTCAGCCTTCAGCCTATCCACCTGAGTAGTTACGATAAGAGATGATAAATGATGCTTTGGAAAGACCGGCACTGTTGATCATCGATATGGTCAAAGACAATTTTGAAGAGGAGAAGAATCTACCCATTACCCCCTTTGGAAGGCGTATCATCGATCCTTTGAATCAACTGATCAAGGAATCTGTTTAAATCTCCCCTTAACTGCCCCGCAGACAGGACATTTTTCCGGGGGTTCATTCTCACTCACATAGCCGCAGGTCTGACAGACGTAATAATCTGACTCGCGATCGGCCAGCATGTCGTTCATGGCATTTTTGTAAAGTTCAGCGTGCCCGCTTTCAACATCCCGGGATTGGGAAAAGGCCCTCTCGGCACCTCTCACGCCTTCCGCTGATGCCTCCGATATCAACTTCGGATATGCGTCTGCGTTGGCCTTGATCTCGTTTTGGAAGGCAGTTTCAAGGTTTTCCTCGGTCGAACCGATTTTCCCCCGCATCAGCATTAGGAATTTGCGCGCGTGAACGGATTCTGCATCCGCGACCGCCCGAAAAAGACGCGCTATCTGGGAATAGCCGTCACGTTCGGCCTTTTGGGCGAAGGCCGTGTTACGAGCCGCGGCTTTTGATTCGGCAGCAAAGGCGTTGGCCAGATTCTTCTCGGTTTTTTCCGACATAATGACACCCCTCTCTTTAAATCAAAATAGAAATCATGGTCTTCCCTATGGGCCGGGCCAGTACCCCATCACTTCACTGCTCCATCACTTATGGAGCCATTCAGATTACCAAATCCTTCCAGAACCTGGCGTGATGTTCAAAGACCCCCCTGACGGAACTTCCTACCCTGCTCATATCGGCCCGGGCCAAAATTTCTTGAACAGGGGCCTTTGATATCCCTGCCAGTTCTTTTAGGACCGTTTTTACGGAATCCCGGAGCCCCCCCAGTTCATATCCGCCTTCAAGGGTGACAACAATTTTTCCATCACAACATCCATCAGCAAAATCCATAACAGAGCGCATCAACCCTGCAAAACCTTCAGGAGTCACGCGCATGCCTCCCAATGGGTCCCCTTCGTAGATATCAAACCCGGCTGATACCAGGATCAGATCGGGATTAAACTGGGTCGCAATGGGGTTTAATATTTTTTCAAAAATACCTATATATTCACCATCCCCGTGTCCGACAGACAAAGGGACATTTACTGTAAAACCCTGACCCTTCCCTGTTCCCAACTCCTGAAAGGCGCCCGTCCCCGGGTAGTAGGGGGACTGATGGGTTGAAAAGTAGAGAATCGACGGGTCCTCTTCAAAAGAATGTTGGGTGCCGTTACCATGATGCAGATCCCAATCGATCACAAGGATTCGTTCGAGGCCGTGTTTTTGCTGTGCGTATCTGGCGCCGACTGCAACGTTGTTAAAGAGACAGAAACCCATGGCTCGGTCCTGCTCTGCATGATGACCGGGTGGCCTGACAAGGGCAAAAGCGTTATCCAGTTCTCCGGTTATCACATGTGAAATTGCCTCACACAAACCCCCGACTGCCAGGAGTGCCGCCTCGTAGGAACCCGCTGACGTGGAAGTGTCAGGATCAAGGGCGACGTGGTCTTTTCCTTCTGTTTCCGCCACCTTCGCAACATAATCGGGAGAATGAACCCAACAGAGTTCCTCTTTCTCAGCCCGTCTTACAGGGATCTCTTCAAACAGGCCCGCCATTTCGGGTTCCTCCAACATGGCATAGATCGTTTCGAGCCTTTCAGGGCTCTCTGGGTGAAATTGACCGGGTCTGTGATTTATAAATCTCCTGTCTTTAACGATACCTGTTCTGGCCATTCTCTTTCCCCTGCTCAAGTTTTGGGACTATTGACAAAATGTAGCAAACCTGGTCCCTCTTCGGCTTTTGGTTTGCAAAAGCGAACCTGTGCCTCGGAGAGTGGCTGGAGCACGGATCTTTATATCCCATAATTCATACGTTTCTTTTGGTCAACCAAAAGATGGACTTGGTTCTCCCTTTCCTACAGTACGCCGTCTTCTCTTAATTGCGTAATCTCCTTTTCCGTATAACCGCCCAACTCTCGCAGAACCTCATCTGTATGCTCTCCAAGCCCGGGTGCGGCACTGGTTGTCTTTGCCCAGCTTTCGCTGAAATGACCGGGATACCCCGGGATCTTCACTCTTCCGACGGTGGGGTGGTCAAAATCAATCAGGTAGTCGTTTTCAATGATCTGAGGGTCATCAGCAAGGTCTGTCACCGAATTGACCTCACAGCAGAAAAGGTCATATTCGGCAAACACTTTTAACCATTTGTCCCTTGGGCGGGTGGCAAAAAGGCCATCAAAGATAGTCACAAGTTGTTCTGCGTTTTTGAGTCTTTCATCATCCGTACAAAAACGGGGGTCATTTTCCAGTTCAGGATGACCCAGTGCCTGACACAAGGGTCCCCAGTGGCGTTCGGTAGGGGTAAGTGTCATCATAAGCCATTTGTCATCGGCGCATTTGTAATAGTTTCTCATGGGATGTTCTGTGGTTCTGCGGTGACGGGGAACCTCAAATCCGGCCAGATGGGTTATGAGGATGTTGAAATAGAGCAAAAAGGTCGCCGAACCCAGGATAGACACATTGACTTCCTGGCCGATGCCTTTTCGTTCCCTCATGTAAAGGGCTGTTATGATGTCGTGGCTGACCATTATTGCCGTGGCCTGATCAATAATTCCGAATTGGCACACCGCGGGGGGAGTGTCAATCTCTCCCATGGAATACATAAGCCCGGATCTTGCCTGCCCCTGGTAATCAAATCCACCCCGGTCCCTATCGGGACCCTTCGGACCAAATGCTGAGACAAAGGCATATATGAGCTTTGGGTTTATCTTACTCAGGATGGGGTAGGTTATATTCATGTTCTCCACTGCCGCCCGCCGCATGTTGGTCATAAACACATCAGAGCAGGCTGCAAGACGATGTACGATCTCTTGACCTTTTTTTGTCTTCAAATTTACGCCAATGCTTTTTTTGTTCCGATTGGCACCCTCACAGAAGAGGGTCCTGTCACCCGGGAGGTCAAGAGGAATGCTTCCGATCCTTTTCACCATTCTTATGGGGTCGCCCATTCTTGGTTCCTCTATCTTTATGACCTCAGCACCCAGGTCCCCAAGGATAGCAAGCCCCCCGGGTCCGGCATGATATATTCCGCAATCCAACACCCTTACACCTTCCAAAGGTCTCTCCACATCAATACCCTCCATTCTCTTAAATAGTGTCTGAACGAAAACTGTCTTTTTCGCCCATATCTGCGTCAGACTCAAATTTTAATCCTCGAAATACTCAATGTATTCCTGCGGTTAAAATTATCGTCTTCCTTGATCTGAACAAAAAATCCTAGTTTTCGTTCGGACACTAAATATTCAGATCAATTCCGGTCGATGGAATTATTCGCATGCCATTCCATTTTTTGACAAGGGCAAGTTCTACATGTCTGAGACCCTGATGTCCAGTTAAGATTTTGGTGATCGTTTAGAGGGGAGCTGTTCAGAGGCTCAAACAAAACAAGGTCTGGAATGGATGGTAAGCTGTTGAATAATTTTTTAGAAAATATTATTTATCACATGTGGCGAGCATTAATGACAAATTGGTTCAATACCTTTACAAAGCAGGCTATCGCGTAGCTCTGTGCTTCTGGTATGTCCTCAGAAAGCGTAAACAGAAATTCCCCCATCCCATGACCCACGGATGGAATGGTCTTTGAAATGAGAATACCCTCACGGGAGGTGAGATTACAACCAGCCTGACGGCGGTTGTAATTCGCTCAAGACAACAATTCTCGACGTCGAGATGGATGAAACAGGGTGTCCTGTCAAGGCAGGTAGGAAGCCTAACCGAAAAATGGCATTTCTATATCTGTAATCTTTAATGCTTATAATTCGTTTTGGAAATTAAGAAATAGTTAAAATACACGATAGACATACCAAAACACAAAAAAGACACCAATTGCAATTGCCCCAATGAAGAGCCAGAAAAATCCATTTTTATATGAAAAGTCCTGATAATTTGGAGGTGTATCTAAAGCCTTAACAAATGGTTGAGATAACTGATCTCGAACTTGATTTGCCTTTTTCCGATACTTTTTCATATCACTTTGGAAACTAAATAGACACCAAATACCTACAAAACCAAAAAGGACGGATATT
>PVMK01125527.1_pt1 | contig 20978 bp, 18 predicted proteins | sample 1853481 | NCBI WGS metagenome assembly PVMK01 (sample SAMN08533507, study PRJNA380276) | Marine sediment metagenome, whole genome shotgun sequencing project.
GTGTTGAACCGGGTACCGATCTCACACTGGCCGGCCGTGCCCACCTCGTGGTGGTGAACCTCCACCTCGATGCCCATTTTTTCCATCAGGAGGCACATCGCGCTACGCAGGTCGTGCAGTGAATCCACTGGTGGCACCGGGAAGTAACCGCCTTTCACGCTGGGGCGGTGACCGATATTGCCACCTTCGTATTCTGCACCGGTGTTCCAGGCGCCTTCCTCGGAATCGACACGGTAGGAACAACCGTGCATGTCAACGTTGAAAGGGACGTCGTCAAATACGAAGAACTCGGGTTCCGGTCCAAAATAAGCGGTATCCGCGATTCCGCTGGATTTCAGGTAAGCCTCAGCGCGCTTTGCCAGGGAACGGGGGCAGCGGTTATAGCCTTCCATCGTATGCGGCTCCAGCACATCACAACGAATAATCATGGTCTTGTGCTCGGCAAAGGGATCCTTCACAGCCGTGGAAATATCCGGCATCAGCACCATGTCGGATTCATCGATGCCTTTCCAGCCCGAAATGGACGAACCGTCAAACATCTTGCCTTCTTCGAACAGGTCTTCGTCCGCGGCCTTGACGGGCACGCTCACGTGTTGTTCCTTGCCCAGGGTATCGCAGAACCTCAGGTCGACGAACTGGTAATTTTTTTCTTTTAGGGTTTTCAGAATTTTATCAACGCTCATTGCTCAATTTCCTTGTTGCAGTTCCATAATGGGTCATAAGATATATGCAGAACCCGTGCCAAATACTCAAGGGGCAAAAACTTCCTGCCGCGCACAAATTACCGGAATAATCGAGGCATTTAGCAACGTTTTAACAACATTTAACGCAATTTCTCATCACGGGACACTGACCTGGATCAGGTCAATAGTATGCCATTTGCACTATTTTAGTGCAATATAAAATAGTGATGCACTATTTTAGTGCGCTTACCAGACAATCCAAAGCAGGACCAGCCCGAGCACCAGGCGGTAAATGACGAACGGCATCAAACCAACCCGCTTTAACAGGGCCAGAAAGGCGGCGATACAGACCCAACCGGCGGCGGCGGAAAAGGCCATGGCGAGGACGAAGGCAACCCAGTCGATATTGGCATCGCCCATGATGACCCGCAAGGCTCCGTAACTGCCCGCAGCACCGATAATCGGTATGGCCAGCAGAAAGGAAAAGCGGGCAGCGGCATCGGGCGTCAGGCCTAAAAAACGACCGGCAGTGATCGTGATGCCCGATCTCGACGTGCCCGGTATTAAAGCCAGGGCCTGGGCCAGGCCAATCAGCAGGGCGCTGCGTAAATTGATCTGCTCCAGCTTGACCTCCCGGGCGCCCCGCGCATCAGCGATCCACAGCAGCAGGCCAAAGCCAATTGTCGTCCAGGCAATGATGCGAATATCCCGCAGATAGAACTCCACCAGGTCGTGGGCCAGCGCCCCCGCGAACAATGCCGGTATGCTGGCCAGGGCCAGGTAGACCGCCATCGCCCTGTGTTGCCGGTCAGACTCACTGGTCACGGGGACCCAACCAGGCTTTTGCCATGTCCAGCAGTTCGTGCCGGAAATAGATAAATACCGCCACCAGGGTACCCAGATGCGTTGCAACATCGAAGACCAGGCCCTGGTCCGGCCAGCCAAGAGCCTTGCTGCCGAGGATCAGGTGGGCAGAACTGGAAACCGGAAGAAATTCAGTCAGCCCCTGGATCAGGGCGAGCACGAGAATCTGGATCAGGGGCATGTTGTTCTATTGGCTTGCTGTGTAGCTGATGCGGTAAATCGCACCGGCCTTGTCGTCCGATACCAGCAACGATCCATCCGGCATCTGAAGTACATCGTTCGGACGTCCCCAGCAATTGTCTCCCTGCAGCCAGCCACTGGCGAACAGCTCATGACCCAGCGCATTTCCTTCCTCGTCAAAGCGCACGAGGACGATGTTGCAACCCACTTTTTCACTGCGGTTCCAGGAACCATGCTGAGCGATAAACAGTTGATTGTGGTAGCCGGATGGAAACATCCTCCCGGTATAAAACGTCAACCCAAGGGCAGCCACGTGTGGGTCCAGCAGCAGTGCGGGTGGCGTGTAATCCGCACAGGATTTACCTTTTCCGAATTCGGGATCGAGTGTGTCGCCCTGGTGGCACCAGGGATAACCGAAATCCATGCCGGCGCGCGGTGCGTGGTTCAGTTCATCAGCGGGAAGATCGTCGCCCATCCTGTCGCGGCCATTGTCCGTAAACCACAACTCACCGGTTTTGGGGTGAAAGGCCAGCCCGACACTGTTACGTACGCCGCTGGCATACACTATATCGCCGCTGCCATCGGCGAAAATACGCCTGATCTGGCCGAAACCGGGTTCGTTGCAAATATTGCAGGGAGCGCCGACCGGTACATACAATTTTCCGTCAGGCCCGAAACGGAGGTACTTCCAGCCGTGATGAGACTTGTCCGGGAATTCGGCGGTGACCAGGTCAGGCTCAGGCGGCCGGTCCAGCCAGCTTTCGATATCGTCATAGCGCAAAATACGGTTCACTGCCCCCACGTAGAGTGAGCCGAATTTGAATTCGATGCCCGAAGGCATGTTCAGATCCTGAGCCAACAGGTAGACGCGTTCGGCATAGTGTTCACGTTTGGGATCAACGACTGCATGGACTTTACCCGCCTTCTTAGAACCCACGAACACGGTACCCTGATCACCCAGCGCCAGTTGGCGCGCATTTTCCACGCCCTCTGCATACAAATGGATTTCAAAACCCGGGGGAAGACTGATCAGGTTCAGCTGTTCCTGGAGTTTCTCGCTCCCCGGCGCCGAAGAACATGTAAAAACACCCAGTGCAATTATCGAAGTTTTGAAAAAATTCATGAATACTGGCCCGGCGGATTGGTATTGTGCATATGATGCCACAAGAAATTTGCTGTGCCATCATCGGGGATACCGATGCAATATGAGGGTAAAATAGTCAACCTCTGTTTCACCAGGGATCACAGCCTGTTGAGACCCGCAAATTGGACTGTCGAATGAGAATATTGACCGGCCTCTGTCTGCTGCTCCTGGCCTGCACTGCAAGTGCCCGCACGGCACAAGAGTACCTGCCGCCTGACAGCAATTTGGATCCCGGCATCCCGGCACCCGGAATCGGTGCTGGGCTGGGAGGTAGGCGACTGGCACGTCAGCCACGATAAACTGGTGCAGTACATGCAGGCCCTGGCCGCGGCCTCGCCACGGATATCGCTCAAGGTGATTGGCTATACCCACGAACAACGGCCGCTGCTGCAACTGGCCATCACCAGCGAAGCCAATCAGCAAAAACTGGAGTCACTGCGCCTCGCACATCTGGATACCGCAAAACGGGGACGCCACACAACTGGAAGATGGGGGACCGCTGGTGGTCTGGCTGGGTTACAGCGTTCACGGCGACGAGCCCAGTGGCAGTAATTCATCGATGCTGGTGGCGTACTACCTGGCTGCTTCACGTTCGGCAGAGGTCGAAGAATTGCTGGCTGGCAGCGTTATCCTGATCGACCCCAGCATCAATCCGGACGGCCTGAACCGCTTTGCCAGTTGGGCTAACAGCAACGCAGGCAAGGAGCCCTGTTGCCGATCCGGTCACGCGTCAACACATGCAGCCCTGGCCGAAAGGCCGTACCAACCACTACTGGTTCGACCTCAATCGCGACTGGCTGCCCCTGGTGCAACCGGAATCCCGGGCAGAATAGTCGAGTACCACCGCTGGCTTCCCCACGTACTGACCGATCATCATGAGCAAGGCCAATATCCCGGTTTCTTCTTCCAGCCCGGCGTTCCATCCCGGCAAAATCCGCTAACGCCCCCTGAAAACCTCGAACTGACCCGCTCATTGGCCGTGTTCCATTCCGAGGCCCTGGATGCCGCCGGCCAACCGCATTTCACGGAAGAAGCATTCGATGATTTTTACTATGGCAAGGGTTCTACCTATCCAGACATCAACGGCAGCATCGGCATTCTTTTCGAGCAGCGGGCCATACGCGGCCAGGAAATTCTGACCAGCAACGGCACCGAAACGTTCAGGATGGCCGTAGCCAATCAACTGCGCATATCCCTGTCTACGCTGCAAGGCGCCTGGGCGCTGCGGGACCGGCTGTTTGATTACCAGGCCGGTTTTGCCCGGGCCATGCAGGAAAGAGCCGGCAACAAAAACTTCCGGGCCTGGGTGGTCGGCGATGACGCCGATCCCACCCGTGCACGGGCTTTCCTCGATGTGCTGGACCTGCACCACATTCAATACCAGCCCCTGGGTGAAACATTCCGCGCGGGCGATGAGGAATTTACACCGGGGCACGCCTGGGTCATTCCAGCCAGGCAAAGACAAGCCGGACTGCTCGAAGCCATCATGGAGCAACGGACCGAGTTCAGGGACGAGACCTTTTACGACGTTTCCGCCTGGACTCTTCCGCTGGCCTACAATCTGCCGTTTACCACTCTCAGCCGGACTCCGGCGACACAGGAAACAAGCCCGGTCAGCAGTGGAATCCCATTGGACCGCGACGCACCCGCTTGGGCGGTCCCCTGGAACCAGATCGAGGCGCCGGCCCTGTTGCAAAAGCTGCTGGACTCCGGGGTGAAAGTACGCACCTCGATTAAGCCCTTCTCCGCGCAGACCGGCAACAACTTACAGGCATTCCCGGCGGGTTCACTGGTCATCCAGGCCGGCATCCAGGAGAACGATTCGACCTCTGACATCCTTGATTCCCTTGACCAGGCAGCACATTCCGGCCTGGAAATTTTTGCTCTTGAAAGTACCGTGACATCCGTTGGGCCCGACCTGGGATCCCATCATTTCCCAATGATCAAACCGGTGAAGCCGCTGATCATCGGGGGCAGGGACACCTCTTCGTATGGTGCGGGAGAAGCCTGGTACCTGCTCGATCAGCGCCTGGGATTGGCAACGCCGGTGGTTGAACTGGATCGCCTGGGAGAGATTGATTTTTCCGGCTACACACACCTGCTCTTGCCGGACGGTGATTTCTCAGCCATCAGTGAAATTCAGAAAGAAAATATTACGCGCTGGGTCAAGGGAGGTGGTGTTCTGATTGCCATCAATCGCGCAGCCAACTGGGCGCAAAAACTCTGTTTTCAAGCACAAGAGACTCCCTGTGAGCCGGTTGAAGAAACCAGGGAAAAACCTGAAATGGTCACGCCACGCGCCTACAGTGATTTCGCGGTCGACAAGGCGCAGCACATCATCGGCGGGGCAATCGTCGCCTCGGTGATAGACCTCAGCCACCCACTGGCTTTCGGTTACCGCCGGGGAGAACTGCCATTGTTACGCAAAGGCACAACGGAACTGATACCCAGCGGCAACGCCTATGCAACACCGGTCCGCTATACCAACTCACCCCTGCTGGCGGGCTTCATCGGAAATGACCGGCTGGAGGCCATCCAGGGGCAAGCCGCAGTCATTGCACAAAAGCGGGACAAGGGACTGGTCGTTCACTTCGCCAATAACCCACTGTTCCGCGGGTACTGGCGCGGCACCGAACGCATGTATATCAATGCCCTGTATTTTGGGCAGGTGGTGGAAGCGACCGACCTGCCGGAATTTCCACCACAAGAGCGGCCTGCAACACCACAAAACTGACACCAACCAGGCGAACCGCCGGGCAGACTGCAATCCGGAAGGATTCGACAGTTCAGATTCCATCCGAAGGGGTGTACCCTATGCCATGGAGTGGCTGCCCCTTCTGGCGGCCACCTGAAAAATAGAAATAGGGAGAGTAAAACCGTGGATCTTGATCTTGCACTTCTTCAGGGCAATGCACTTGCCTTTTTATTCAGGTGGTTTCACCTGCTCGCTGGCGTGGCCTGGATTGGCCTGCTGTGGTATTTCAATTTCGTGCAGGGAGAGTATTTCAAGGAAGCCGATGCTTCTTCCAAGTCGGACGCCATCCGTAAACTGGTGCCTCGCGCACTGTGGTGGTTCCGCTGGGGCGCGATGTTTACTTTCCTGACCGGTATTGTGCTATTGGGCGCCAAGCGCCTGGATGGCTACGGCATCATGGTCGGCGCAATTCTGGGCATCCTGATGTTCCTGAACGTCTGGCTGGTGATCTGGCCCAAGCAGAAAATCGTGATTGCTTCGGCTGAAAAAGTCGCCGGCGGCGGTGAAGCGGACCCGGCTGCCGCCGGTGCGCTGGCCAAGGCCGGCCTGGCGTCGAGAACCAATACACTGTTCTCTATCCCGATGTTGTTTTTCATGGCCTCGTCAGTACACTTGGCTCAACTGGCGACGCCAGTGATGAACGCCAGCATCCTCTCCCTGATCGTGGTGTTCGGCATCATCCTCGCGCTGGAACTCAACGGCCTCAAAGGCAAGACCGGCCCCATGACCAGCGTCAGGGGCGTGATTCACATGGGATTACTACTAACTTTACTTCTCTACCTGGGAATAGAGCTACTGTAAGAGGTCGCTCCAACATTGAACAAGGGCCGCATCTGCGGCCCTTTGCATATTACCCTTGAGAATCCCGGATCAACCCGTTTCCAGGAACTGCTCGTCTTCGGTCGAACCACTCAAGGCAGAAAGCGACGACTGCCCGCCACCGATTGCCTGCGTCAGGGCATCAAAATAACCCGTGCCCACCTCGCGCTGGTGCCTGGTCGCTGTGTAGCCGAATTCTTCCGCGGCAAATTCTGCTTCCTGTAACTCCACGTAGGCTGACATCTGACGGTCCCGGTAACCACGCGCCAAGGTGTGCATACTAAAATTCAGTGCGTGGAAACCAGCCAGGGTAATGAACTGGAACTTGTAACCCATTGCACCGAGTTCTGTCTGGAATTTGGCAATCGTGGGTTCATCCAGGTTCGCCTTCCAGTTGAACGAGGGTGAGCAATTGTAAGAAAGCAATTGGTCCGGGTATTCCTTCTTGATTGCTTCGGCGAATTTCTTTGCCTCTTCCAGGTCCGGATGGGCGGTCTCACACCACAACAGGTCGGAATAGGGTGCGTAGGCAAGCCCTCGGGAAATGGCCTGATCAATCCCGGGGCGAGTTACGTGGAAGCCTTCCACAGTACGTTCACCGGTAATGAACGGGCGCATCGTGCTCATCTACATCAGACGTGATCAGGCCCGCTGCATTGGCATCGGTACGTGCGAGCAGAACCGTCGGTACATCCATGATGTCCGCCGCCAGGCGCGCTGCAATCAGCTTCTGTACTGCTTCCTGGGTCGGCACCAGCACCTTGCCGCCCATATGGCCGCATTTCTTGGCTGACGCCAGTTGGTCTTCATAATGCACGCCTGCGGCGCCTGCCTCGATCATGGCTTTCATCAACTCATGGGCATTGAGCACGCCGCCGAATCCGGCTTCGGCATCCGCAACAATCGGCTGTAACCAATCCACTTCATCGTCACCCTCGGCATGATGCAACTGATCAGCGCGCAGCAGGGCATTGTTGATGCGCCTGACCACATCGGGAACGGAATTTACCGGGTACAGCGACTGGTCGGGGTACATGGATCCGGCAAGGTTGGCATCCGCAGCCACCTGCCAACCGGAGAGGTAAATGGCTTTCAGGCCGGCCTTGACCTGTTGCATGGCCTGGTTGCCGGTCATCGCACCCAGTGAGTTCACGTAAGGCTCCTCGGCCATGTACCGCCACAGTTTCTCAGCGCCCTGGCGGGCCAGGCTGTATTCGATCTTTACGGTTCCACGAAGCCGCAATACATCTGCCGGCTCATACCCGCGTTTGAGACCTTTCCATCGTGGGTTGGTCGCCCAGTCGGCCTGCATTCGTTTGATTTCGTGTTGTGTATTCATTGCTTTACCCTGCTGCTGTAATTTTGATCCGATTTAATGGTTAAACGCCACAATCGAAGCGAAAAACCTGCCCGTCATCCCCATTTCTAATGAAGACTTCACACAATCCAGCATATGGAAAATACCCTATCTTTGACAAGGCAAATATTTCAATGTTTAATATAAGAGATGATAATAATAGGATGTGATTGATTTTGAACAAAAAGCAACCCCGCTTCTACTATAAAGGCAACCAGCTAAAACAACTACGGGCTTTTTGCGCTGTCGCCAAGAGCGGCAAGATGACCGATGCAGCAGAAGAGTTGTTCCTCAGCCAACCCGCGATCAGCCTGCAGGTTCGTGCGCTTGAGCGCGAACTTGATACGATCCTGTTCGAACGCCACGGTCCCCGGATCAACCTGACCCGGGAGGGTCAGGAACTGCATGAAATGGCGCGGCCCCTGGTCGAAAGCCTGGAAACACTCAACGCCCGTTTCAACCGCCGGATGAAAGGTGACCTCGACAGCGGCCAGGTGGTGATCGCAGCGGGTGAATCGACCATCATCTACCTGCTGCCACGCCTCGTGCAGCACTTTCGTGAGCGTTACCCCAACATCCACGTTCATCTCAAAAATGTCACGGGCCGTGATGGTCTGGCCATGATCCGCGATGATGAAGTCGATTTGGCCATTGGCTCCATGCTCGATGTGCCGTCGGACATCGCCTATCAGCCGATTTATTCCTACGCGCCCGCGCTGATCTTGCCGCTGGGCCACGACCTGGCTGACAAGGACGATGTCAAGATTGAAGACATATCCCCCTATGGTTTGATATTGCCGCCCCGCCGCCTGACCACCTGGCGCATGGTGGACCGCGTATTCCAGCAGCACCAGGTGCCCTTTAATGTGACGCTGGAGGTGGGTGGCTGGGAAGTCATCAAGCGCTACGTGGAACTGGATTTCGGCGTCTCCATCGTCACCGGCATCTGCCTGCGCGACGACGACAAACTGGTGGCAAAAAACATGAGCGCCTACTTCCCCAAGCGCAGCTACGGCACGGTAATGCGCCGCGGCAAATTTCTCTCAGCGCAGGCCAGGGCATTCATGGATGTCGCCGAGGAATCCAGCATACCCGCCTCCCCCTGGCGCGTCGGCCAGTCCGAGCGCTAGCCCGCATATTGCACGAGTTCCGCTGGGTTTTACTTTATTTTTTAACAATTACAATGACATGTAAGAGCAATTCGGGTTTGATAAGAAGTACAAAATGTGCCGCTGCCGGTTTGTCGCCCGATTTCACGGCACATCCCGGCTGATCCTGCTTGAACCATAGCTATGGCTATGCTTCTGCACACGATCAACCAGGCTGCACTCGTGAAATCAACCGACAATTCCGGCAACTCGTGCAATATGCGGGCTAGTTCAGGATATAACCACGCTCATCATGCTGACTCACATCCAGGCCTTCGATTTCTGATTCTTCATCCACGCGCAGACCAATCAGCATATCGATCACCTTGAGGATGATGAAGCTCACAACAACGGTATAGATGATGGTTGCACCGACACCAATTCCCTGCGCGATGACCTGCTCCGATATAGTTTCATGAGCGAGCCCGGAACCACCCAGGCTGACCGCGGAAAACACGCCGGTCAGCATGGCGCCGATAATTCCGCCAACCGCGTGAACACCGAATACGTCCAGTGAATCGTCATACCCGAGCGCGCGCTTCAGACTGGTAGCTGCCCAGTAACAACCCACACCGGCCGCTGCGCCAATGGCAAGTGCGCCCATCGGGCCCACTGAACCGGAAGCCGGCGTGATGGCGACAAGACCTGCAACTGCACCGGAAATAATACCGAGCACACTGGGTTTACCATGCACCTTCCATTCAGCAAACATCCATGCCAGGGCAGCAGCAGCGGTTGCAATCTGGGTCACGGCCATGGCCATTCCGGCAGTGGCGTCAGCCGCCAGCGCGCTGCCTGCGTTGAAGCCAAACCAGCCGACCCACAGCATCGATGCGCCGATAATTGACAAGGTCAGGTTATGCGGTGGCATGGCGGCAGTACCAAAACCCTTGCGCTTGCCTAGCATCAACGCTGCGACCAGCCCGGCAACACCCGCGTTAATGTGTACAACGGTGCCTCCGGCAAAATCCAGTACGCCGTAGTCACCCAACCAGCCACCACCCCAGACCCAGTGACAGATCGGGGTATAGACGATGGTCAGCCACACGCCCATGAACAACAACAAAGCGGAAAACTTCATGCGCTCAGCAAAAGCGCCCACGATCAGTGCCGGCGTAATAATGGCAAAGGTCATCTGGAAGGTCATGAACACGGTTTCCGGAATAGTACCGGTCATCGAATCGACCCCCATGCCGGCCAGGAACAGCGTGCCGAAACCGCCCCAGAAGGCATTCATGCTGCCGCCGTCACCAAAGGCCAGGTTGTAACCATAGATGACCCACAAAACGGTCATCAGGGCAGTAATGGCAAAACATTGCATCAAAACGGACAGCACGTTCTTGCTGCGCACCATGCCGGCATAGAACAATGAAAGACCCGGAATGGTCATGAACAACACCAGTACCGTGGCAGTCATCATCCACGCGGTATCACCGGAACTCAATTCATCGGCCAGGGCCAGTGATGGCAGCATGCCAAATAATCCTGCCATCATGGCCACGTAACGCCCTTTGATTTGCTTAAACATGTCTCTCTCCTGAATGATTGGGCAGCTTACAAAGCCTCCGGGCCGGTTTCGCCGGTGCGAATGCGTATGGTCTGTTCGAGACTGGAGACGAAAATCTTGCCGTCACCGATTTTTCCGGTTACGGCCGCCTTTTGAATGGCCTCAATGACCTGCTCAACCAGTTCCTCCTTGACTGCAGTCTCCAGCTTGAGTTTGGGCAGAAAATCAACCTTGTATTCCGCACCGCGGTAAAGTTCCGTGTGACCTTTTTGACGGCCAAAACCTTTTACCTCGCTTACGGTAATGCCAGCGATTCCGACTTCATGCAGGGCTTGCCGAACGTCATCCAGCTTGAATGGCTTGATGATTGCTGTGACCAGCTTCATGGGATTCTCCTCATTTTCCGTGTCCGCCTGAATTACTTCATAAATGCAGGTTTCATGCCATGCAACAAACACTCCTACATCATTGTTTTTTTATCTATTTGTATTTACCATTGGCGCCGGGCGCGCAGAACAGGTGCGAGAACCCGGCCTTTGCACACTGTTGGTGCAAGCTGTGACATTTGGGCCGGATCAGAGCAACGGCAGTAATTGCTGGACCTGTTTCATCCCTTCTGACCTAAACCTGGAGAGATACAGCCCGGTCTTGGTTTTGGCCAGCAACTGCGATAAGGTGAAGCCCTATGAAATTTTTTGGAATGTTCCGTGACTGGGAAGACGTGGAGGAGCACCGCGCCGGAACCGTCATTTTTTTGGAGCGGGATCCGGCTGAGGTGATGTACGTCATCATTTCCGGTGAGGTCGAGCTGACATTGCATGGCGAACCACTGGGTACTGAGGGCGAGGGTGGTATCATCGGTGAAATGGCAATGATCAATTCAGCCACCTGCGGCGCCACGGCAACAACGCTTACCGAGGCAAAGCTGGCACGGCTGGATCGTGATCAATTCAAGGTACTGATTGATGATAATACCGAATTTGCGCTTCACGTAATGACTGTAATGGCCAACCGGCTCCGGGCCGTCGACAAATACATCACCATGCAATTCGCACAACTCACGTAGCAGGTAAATTGCTGGATTGATTAAATGGATTTATTGGACGTTTTCAAAGATTCGGATGACCTGGTTGAGTTTCCTGCCGATACCGTAATCTTCACGGAAGGCGTAGAAGGGAACCACATGTATGTCGTGATGGAAGGCGAAGTCTTTATTTCACTGAAAGATAAAGTCATTGCAACGGCATTGCCCGGCGAGATTGTGGGTGAAATGGCCCTGATCAACTCGAAAATCCGCAGCGCGACCGTAACGGCAAAGACCGATTGCCTGCTGGCGCCTATCGATCAGAGCAGTTTCGAGTCATTGATTCAGCATGTACCTGAATTTACCAAGCACGTGATGAATGTCCTGGCCGACCGTCTCCAGATCGCATACGAGTTGATCGAACATTAAATCGTTTTGCCGGTTGACCGGAGGCGGCTAATGGGTGACCCCAAATCCTGCTGCAGCAGCAATAGTTTTTACACTGACCCCAAATTTCCCCCAAATTTCAAGAATCCCCGATTTCGCCCCCTAATTTTATTCACATAAACCATACAGAGGTTTGGCTATGACCCATTATCCGCGACTGCACCGAACCCTGGTGGGTTTGGGGGCAGCACAGACCCTCCTTTTGGGATTCGTGCTGATTGTATCCCCATCCCTGGCTTTGACACTTTTCCTCTCGCCCAACGCGGTAGCTGCTATTGCGGCCGAGTCTGGTTTGTCGATCGGGTCAATCATTGATCTCTTATTGTCGTTCGTTGGTAGCCTTTTGATTTTCTATGCGTTTGTGATGTGGGCAGTGGCGGTTCGTTTTGATCGGCACTCAATCCGAATTAAAGGGTACGGCGAATTAATTTCAGGGGGGCTGTTCCTGTGGGTAGCATTTACGTACCGTGAGTATCTTGTCGTCACATTGATATTGCTTGCGGTTCAACACTTTGCGGTTGGCATCACATATTTGATCACTACGAATGAGAAGCCAAGCATTGAAAACGGGTGAGCTTTCCCGACTATGCTGTTGTCACGCAGACCATTTTCTGGCTTGAAGGAGGTAGAACATGAAAATCTTACAGACGGCCACCACGTCGTTATTTATATTTCAAGCCATGACGACGACGGCGGCAGTCAGTGATTTGCCTGATGCTTTGTTTCAGGCTGATAAAACGCTCGAAGTGACGATCACCGCGCCGTTGAAAACGCTCATCCGGGAACGGTCTACTGAAGATTACCTGCCAGGCGTGTTCCATTTCACTGAGACGGACGGTACATCAGTCGATTTCGATGTTGAAATGCGCACACGTGGGCATTTTCGGCATAAAACCTGTGACTTTCCACCATTGAGTCTGAATTTCAAGAAATCCCAGACCGACGGAACGCTGTTTGACAAACAGAACAAGATGAAACTTGTCGCCCATTGCGATGACTCTAGTCGATACGAACAGACGGTTCTTAGAGAGTACCTTGCTTACAGGCTTCTCAACGCGATTACTGATTTGAGTTTCAGAGTTCGACTTCTGCAGGTTAGGTATGTAGATAGTGAAGATCGCAGAGACGAGCAAGTGCGCTATGCCTTTCTGATTGAGCACAAAAACCGGCTCGCTAAGCGACTGGATAGAAAGGACTTGGAAATCGAGCGAACTACAGTCGGCGCTTTACAGCCAAATCAACTGAATCTGACATCAATATTTGAGTTCCTTATCGGCAATACCGACTTCTCACCGATTGCCGGAGCATCTTACAATGAGTGCTGTCACAACTATGTGCTGTTCGGGAATAATGTCGACCCGATCATAGCTGTTCCTTACGATTTTGATCAATCCGGCTTCGTAAACGCGCCCTACGCTGTTGCTCCCGCGCAGTTTCACATTCGAAGTGTACGGCAACGGGTTTACCGTGGCCGGTGCGTGAATAACGAGTACATTGAGGAATCAATCAGTAAATTCAGAAACAGCCGTGACGCACTTTACGCACTGGTTGCCGAACAGGAAAGGCTAGGCTCGGGTGTGCGCAAGAGTATCGTCCGCTATTTAGACGATTTTTATGAAATAATCGATGACCCTCAGGAAGTCGAACGCAAGATCATTGACAGGTGTCTCTAATCCCGGCCCTTAATGGGTCTGAAACTTGTCAGGCAGGCTTAGTTCCGCTATCGGGCTGCACAAAGCAGCCATTCAACTGCAGTGATTTTCAGTGCTATTTATCTCGGCTGTCGCCATAAGTGGATTCTGAATTAACTTGTTTTTACTCTGACCCCCTAATTTACTTGGCTACCCTGAACAACGGTAGCGTGCCCAGGAAGTCTTTCACCTCCACCACTTCACCGTCTTCATCCAGCAATAGTTGTGGTGGATCAAATCGCTGGGTAAGGGGCGTCACTACCAGTATTGTCACCAGGCAGGCGATGAGACCCAGCATATCGCCAGCCAGGTTTGGCATGAAAATCACGGCCAGCAACCAGGTCAGGAAGCCCACGGCCATGGCCGCCAGGGTGCCGGTGCGGTTGGCGCTTTTCCAGTACACACCCGCGATAAACGGAATGACTACACTGACCAAGATTACGGAATTGGCATCCAAGATCAGGTTAAAGATAACCTGCACTTTCAGGGCAACGTAAATGGCAATTGAGCCGAATACCGGTATCGCAACACGTGTGGCCAGCAGTCGTAGTTTGTCGCTGGGCCGCGGCTTGAACAATGGCAACAAATTGGTACTGAAGATGCTGGCCGCTGCCAGCAGCGCACTATCACAGGTGCTCATAATTGCAGCCAACAGTGCGCCTACGAACAGTGCAATGGCCACCGGGTGTAAATGATTCAGGGCCAATGTGGGAATTACCGTCTCGGGATCTTCCAAACCGGGCAGAGTAACGCTGGCGATGATGCCCAGCATGACCGGGATCAGGCCCAGGGTCAGGTAGCCGAAACCGGCGAGGTAGAACGAGTTTTGCGCCACGCGTTCACTCTTCGCGGAAAATGATCGTTGCAGCAGCGATTGCGAAGTGATGTCGGCCAGTCCGAATATCAGCCAGACACGGAAATAGTTGAGCCAGATTTCCCCGGTGTTTTCCAGCGGGATCATGCGAAAGGTATGTTCCGGTAAACGCGGTGCAATGGCTCCCCATCCGCCCACATCGATCAGAACGACGACCAGCAAAACGACCAGTCCGATGGCGATGATCAGGATTTGCACAAAATCCGTTACGGCGACGGCCCACATACCACCGACAGACGTGTAGACAAAAATAATGACCGCCCCGCTAAGAATCCCCCAGACCAGTGGAACACCGGTCAGGATCTCGAATACGTAGCCGAAGGCCACCAGCGTACCTGCAGTCCAACCGATACTGGAAGCAATGGAAGCGATTGCGGCAATGGTTGCCGCGGTTATGCCAAAGCGGTTCTCAAAAAACTCGATAAAGGTGACCAGGCGCAAGCGGCGAAAAATGCGGGCAAAAAAGAAACCGACAACAAATAGTGCCAGGGCCCCGCCGAAGGGGTCGGCGATGATCCGCAGGAACCCGCCCTCGTAGGCTGCGCCGGAAGACCCCATCATGGCGCTGCCCCCAAACCAGGTGGCCATCAGGGTGGCTGCACATATCCAGACCGGCATACGTCTGCCGGCCACCATGAAGTCCACCGAGGAATGCGTACGCTTCGCGGCATATACCCCAATGAACATCATAATCACCAGGTAAACGGCAACACCGGTAAAGATTGTGGCTTCAGTACTCATGGATTTCCCCGCTCGTTATGAATGGGTTTATAACACGCCCTCTTAAATAGTTTTTGTCGTGGACACTAAAGACAGCTTTTGGCTGCGATTTCAGCTATTCGAGGAATGAGTGCCCCAATAGCGGCCAAAAGCAGACGTGGAAGCAACGCCATTCAGGTACTCAAAGTCTGCGCTGCTCCTCAACCCTTTCGCAGGTTTCAGGCAGTGGCTGCCATACTTTAGATGCCGGATTGTTGAAGCAGATCAACTGGAGCGTATTGCGGCGTTCTTGCTCGAGAATCGCATCGAGGCGGGCGGCCAAAGCCTGGAAATCCGGGTCTTCGAAGTAAGGCGCCATCGCAGGTTCGCGGAACATAAAGTCCTCCCCTAATCCGGCATCGATAGTGGCGCTGAGACTAGCCAATACTTTTTCACGGTCACCCTCGATGGCCGCGACCATCGCGGCAGCCCGCAGCATATACGAATCATAAATGCCGGCTTCTTTTCTCCAGCGGATGTCCCTTCGCACCAATTCGAGAATCTCTTCTGCACCATTCGGGTCACCCGCTGCCAGGCGTCCATACGCCATCCTCGCAGTAGGCATGATGGATGTGTTTCCGGTGTCAATAATGGCATAACCACCTAGGGTCATCAGCAGTTCCTCATAAATCGACTGGGCCGCAGACAGGTCGCCGGACATGTGCAGCACATTAGCCAGGTTTAACCGGGCAATACTGTTCCCGGGATCATCAAGCAGGCGCTGCCTGGCCTGCGCGACAGACTCGTTCCAGCGTTGCTGGGCGGCATTGACCCACCAGTGAGAGTCGGGAGTGAAGTGCCTCGCTTCGTCAAACTCCCTGATTGCGGCAAAATTTATCGCCAGGCGATGCAGGTTGAAGCTATTATCCGGATCAAGTGCAAGGCTCTTCAGATACCAGTTGTTGCTGTGGGTCAACTCCCCCTGGTAGTCCGCCGATATCAGGGCACGGATCTGCAAAGCTCACGCTGCTGGTCAGCTTATCGAGATCATCGGCTACCTGCTCAGCCTCATCAAAGCGGCCGGTTCGGGCGAGCAGATAGGCAAAATTGCTGCGTCCGACGAGCGACAGGGGGTCAACAGCCATCATGTGGTCCATGGTGACCGACGCCTCCGCCCACTGCCCGGTGCTCATAAACACGTGATGTACCGCCAGTTGATCACATCAACATAGCTGGGGTTGAGAGCCAGCGCCTTTTCACTGTTTTCCAGAGAGGCCGCATAGTCCTGTTGGAAATTTGTGATCAGGGATTTCGCAGCGAATGCTTCGGCTAGGTTTTCATTGAGTTGGAAAGCGCGATCCACATGAGGCATAGCACGTTCCAATACTTCTTCCATGCTTAAGTCGCCGTAGCTGCCGCCACCTTCTTTCAGTAACATAATCGCAATGGCTAGTTGTGCATGTGACGGAGCGTAGCGCTCGTCAAGTTCCAGTGACCGTTCAAGTGCAGTTACTGCTTCTTCAAGGCCGTTACGGCTGCGCTGGTTAATGAGCTGCCGTCCTTTCAGATAGTATTCATATGCTTGGACAGTGCTCGCCGCTGGAATGGACGGCAACGCCGCGCCGCTTTCCCCGGACCCCAGCTTCAATTCGATCTTCAGCGCGTCGCCGATGGCGGCTGAAATCTCATCCTGGATCGCGAAAATGTCATCCAGTTCCCTGTCGTAGGTTTCCGACCACAGGCGAAAACCCGAATCTGCATCGATCAACTGGGCCGTGATACGCAGACGATTGCCCGCCTTCCGCACTGAGCCTTCCAGCACATGATTGACATGAAGCTGCTTTGCAATGCCGACGATATCCCGGTTTTGTCCTTTGAACTGGAAGGCTGAAGTGCGCGCAGCAACCTGGAGGCCCGGAAACTGTGCCAGCACGTTCAGCAGTTCCTCGGAAATGCCATCGGAGAAGTATTCCTGCTCCGGGTCATTGGACATGTTGACGAAGGGCAGCACAGCAATGGATTTATCAGCAATCTCAGCTTTCCCGGTCTCGGTAGCCCGGTCGGCAACGGCCTCTGTTGTAGCCTGTACCAATTCAGCATCCCGCGAAGGATCGAGCACGAACTTGTCGAAAGTGAAATAAGCCAACGCCAATACCAGCACCGCGATTACGACGTAATCGAGTTTCCTGCCGGTTACGCGGGTAATGGATTTGCTGTGGTCTACATCCTTTTCCTTTTTCAGGCCCTCCGGCGTGAGTTCAAAGGCCCAGGCGAAAAACACTGCGAAGGGAAGCCCGATCGCCAGGAACAACAGCACGACATGGAACACCCATTCAGGCGCAATGATGTTGTTCAGGATGACATCCGCCACCTGCATCACCAGCCACGCCATGACAATGTAGGCGATGGTTACCTTGAATACGTTACGACGTTTGAGTTCGTTGAATAGTGACAAGGTGTGGCTTCTGATTGGCCAATGTTGTTGTCAAGGGTAGCCGCTTGTTACTTGAATGCCACCAATTGTGATTCTGGAAGCACAATCTGGCCGAAGCTGAAGTTCCGACTATAAAGGGTCGTAAGGGAATGAAGACCGCTTCGCAGGTTGATGGCCGGTTACGGCCAGATGGCAGAACTGAATCGAGCGTTGTTCTGGTACTCTTTTTCTCCGTTGTCGGCCAAGCAGCTATTAGATTCAGTCTATATCAGGAGCCCACCAAGGCATTAGCTCGGTCCAAGTGGGATTTTGTCCGGCCTGCTCTTTCACTGCCCGCAGAAGCTCCGCACCGCCAGGCGTAGCCTTTGAATCGTGCTCCCAATACTCAAGTCCGCCCGGGGTGGACAAAATTGAGATGACAATCTTGCTCACCTCGTCAACAAGATTCGGAGAGATCAACCCCTTTGATGCGAGTTCAGTAGCTAGAATCCAGTGATTGACGATGCTGCCGACTCGTGCCTGAAAAATAGCCTGTTCCGATTTGCTCAGGGTATTGAAACTCCCAAACCCATTTCTAATCGCCAAAGTAGTTCGCTCATCACTAACCCAGCTATTCCATATCTGATTCAGTCCGTCCAGCCACGCCACTTCGGAGTTCGCCGTCGCGTGTTTATTCGCTTGTTGTGTCTGAGCACCTATGTAAATGAGTGACGCAACAACTGCTATCAATGCGGCCACTTCGGCAATAGCTGAGATCGCTTCCCAATTCATTGTTTGCCATCCAACTGTTCGATGATAATGGGTCAGATTTTAGCATCGATCTGATGACTCGATGTCTGCTTCGGGTTGCCGACTCAACCGATCGATGCAACACCTGGTCTCTCACTGTAGCGAGGGAGGCGATGCCAATGAAGTACCGAACAAGGATCTTTTACACGGAAGCTGACAAGACGCTGATGTGGGATCGCTGGCTGAGTTTGATAAGCCATTCTTAACCTTGTTTGATGACTGTGATCCGCCGACCCGTGGCTGGGAGACAATTTTCCAGGAACGTGTACGTCGTGCTGGAGGCCAGCCACATCAGGTGCTTGAACGAGCCCGGCACTTGTGGCAGGAAGATTGCGGCGCTGAGGCTGCGCCGTTAATTGTGGAGTGGATGAACGCTAGCCGGCCATCTGGTTCTGGCGCGCATTAAACTTGCGCAAAGTCTGCACCAATATCATCAGACAGACGAAACCTCCAATCGGCGCCAGTCCGGCGAGAGCGGAATAGCCGCCCGTTTGCACCAGTAGACCGCCCACCGCGGCACCGGGTGCAGCGCCAAGCCACCAGACTGCATCGGCTGCTACAACCCAACGGCCCCGGTCATCCATTTGGGCCAACACACCCAGCATATAGGGAACGAGAAAGTAATAAGCCATGTTCCAGCCGAGATAACTAGCGCCGAACGAGAATGGGCTGGTGCCAAGTGCGAGCGTAGAGGCGAAGACGGCATTGAAAATTATGCCGACTACTATGGGTCGCAGATTGCCAAAACGATTCCCCAGCCAGGCGGCCAGTATTCCACCGGTCAGGCCCAGGAAACCGGTGACTCCCAGTATTTGGCCTATTCGGATTTCTTCCAGGCCCGTGCGCAGGCCAAATTGCTCGAGAAACACCTGGGTGGCTCCCTGGCCAATTTCATAGATGAACAGTGCCACCATCGCCAGAAGCGCATAGCGTGCGTTGGGGGCGTCTCTTACTCCAAGGCGCTCCGTCAGGCGTTCCCATAACGATAATTCTTGCTCGAAGGCCTCACTTTCCTGCACAGCTTCATGAGGGCGCGGTGGGTTTAGCCACAGCATCATCGGCAGGAACAATACCACAGCGCCGGCCATGCCGTAGTAACCCCCGGCAGCCCCATAGGGGACCGTCAGGTAGGGCACTACCATGAGTTGTACCGCGGCTATCAAGCCCCAACTCACACCGACGATGGCGAATATGCGCTGAGGGTTTAAAGAGGACGCCGCTGAGGCAGTACCGGCAGCACCAATCAGACCACCGGCGAATCCTGCTAGCATCCGAGCCACTCTCAGCACTTCAAAATTGTCGGTGGACGCGGAAATCAGATTGACGGTGATCAGCACCAACGCGCCCAACACAGCTGCTTTCACCCGGGAAACTCGCGACAGTGGTCCGGCAACAAACAATGCAGCGAGCGCGTAGACAGTCAGTTCCTGGGTGAACAATAAGCCAACGTCGATTTCGCCGAGACCATGATGCGACATTAGGGGACCCAGCATCTGAGCCTGCGCGTAGTAACTCATCTGTGCCAGGAACCAGCACGCGGTACAGGAAACGAGGGTCCGAATGTGGGTTCCGGTCGCCACTGCGCCCGGGGGATTAGAAAGATAGCTCATATTTTAGTTCTTAATTAGAATTAGGGTGATGGTGAGTATAGGCAGCATTCAAGCCCTTTTCCATGAAATCCACGCCAATTGAGCAGCTTTTAAATTAAAGGGGCCGGATACATTTTTTGTGTTTAGAAAGTATACTTTTGGGCAGCTTCTGACTTTTAGCGACAGTCACTCACAAGATGACAACAAGTTCACTTTTGGGTCGACAGCAGAGAAATGCGACTCAAGTAAATCAAGTCTGCTTACTGCCAGAAAGCGGAACTGAATCGAGCGTAGTTTTAGTACTCTTTTTCTCCGTTGTCGGCCATAAGCGGGCATAATTTATCGTGCAATAAATCTATGAATTTGCATTAGTGTATGCTGTTTGACCCAACCTGAAACGGAGGAAATCTCATGAAAGTGATTTGGAGTTTGTTAGCTTCTCTGGTAATCGGAGTTGCGTTATTTGCAGAAATTGTCTCGGCGAAACCCGACAAGGTAGATGGGCTAGATGTTCCGTTTGGCCGCATCCCGCAAGAGATCAAAGACAACAAATATCCACGCACCTATTTCCCCGGTACAGAAAGAGTGGGCAAGGATGAAATGCGTGTTACCGCATTGGGAACCGGTATGCCGAATCAATCACCCAGTAATGTCGCAGCATCCTTTCTGGTCGAATTAGGTAATGGTGAATCTTTCTTATTTGACTTAGGTACCGGTGCGACTGATCGGCTTTCCGGACTTGAGGCCGATTACTCTAAGTTAGACAAGGTGTTCGCCAGTCACCTTCATACCGATCATGTCGGCGACGTTGCTGCATTGTGGGTCGCGGGATGGCTGTCTGGTCGCTACAAACCGTTACACGTTTATGGTCCGTCGGGCTCATCGCCCGAGTTGGGTACCAAGGTGCATATCGATCATATTCGTGCCGCCTGGGCATGGGATGTCACATCACGGGCGGGTACTCTGCCGAATGC
>PVMK01128772.1_pt1 | contig 20974 bp, 20 predicted proteins | sample 1853481 | NCBI WGS metagenome assembly PVMK01 (sample SAMN08533507, study PRJNA380276) | Marine sediment metagenome, whole genome shotgun sequencing project.
ATGTATGTATGCGGGCCCACTGTATATAATTTTATCTCTATTGGTAATTCACGGCCAATAGTCGTTTTCAATATGATCAGGAATTATCTAGAGTACCTGGATTATAAGGTGAACTTGGTTCAGAATATCACCGATATCGAGGACAAGATAATAAATAAGGCAAATGAAGAAGGCGTGGATTATAAGGTAATAACTAAAAGGTATATTAAAGCATTTAATGAAGACCTGAAAGGTCTTGAAATAGGTAGTTTTGATTCTACGCCTCTTGCAACGGAGATGATAGAACAGATCATCGGGGTAATATCCAGGATAATCGATAATGGCTATGGATATGAGATAGAGGCAATGTATATTTTGATGTTGCTAAGTTTAAGGATTATGGAAAACTCTCTGGCCAGAAAATAGAAGAGATGAAAGATGACGGAGACTCTGAATTCGTGAAAAAAAGCCGTATAGATTTTGCACTATGGAAAAAGGCAAAAGAAGGTGAACCCAGCTGGGACAGTCCCTGGGGTAAGGGGAGGCCCGGGTGGCATATTGAATGTTCTGCAATGTCTACAGATATTTTGGACCACAGGATCGACATCCACGGTGGAGGCATCGACCTGGTATTTCCACATCATGAAAATGAGATCGCCCAGTCAGAAGCAGCTTTTCCTGAAAAAGGCGGTTTTGTAAAATACTGGATGCATAATGGCATGATAGAAGTAAAGTCTGAGAAGATGTCAAAGTCACAGGGTCTTAAAGATGACTGGATCTTAAAAAATCTTTTGAAGAAATACTCACCTGATATTATTAAGATATATATACTCTCCACACATTACAGGAGTCCACTGGAGTTTAGCCGTAAAAAATTAACAGAGGCCGGTAAGGCTCTCGACAGGATAATAAATACTTTAAATAATATTGATTTTCTTCTCAGGGAAGCCGGGGATAAAAGTGGGATAAGCGGGAATGAAGCGCAAGAAGCTTCAAGGCTTAAAGAGATCATAGTCTTTACAGAAAAAGGCTTCAGGGATGCCATGGATGATGACTTTAATTCTGCAGGAGCTATTGGAGCCATATTTGAAATGATAAAGAATATAAATTCCATCATACAGAATGCTGATTTTAAGATCACCAAACCTGCAGCTTCTGAGCTAAATATTGCATACGGGAAGATAGTTGAACTTTGCTCTGTGCTTGGACTGACCCCCGGGAAAGGATCGGGCAAAGGTAAGGATCAGGGGGACAGCGGGAGCAAAGAGATCCAGGGTCTTATAGATGAGAGAAACCAGGCAAGAAAAGACAGGGATTTTAAAAAAGCAGATGAAATACGGGACCTGTTTCTTTCCAGGGGGATAATCCTCGAAGACAGGAATGAGGGGACCATCTGGAAATACAAGAATAAGTAGTAATACCTTAATATATCTTGACCTATTGACAATAGAAATGAGATCAAAATTAAATGAAGGATTCTGAATATCTTTTCGGTATAAATACATTAAATACACTTCTTGAAGTAAATACAGGCAATAGGAAGATCTTTGAGGTAATGATCTCTGCAGGCCGTAAAAAAGATAAACGTATAATTGATATCATAAATTTGGCTAAAAAGTGTAATGTTCCGGTCAGGATGATGGAAGACAGGGACTTTAGAGATCTATCTGGTGATCGGTCTAATCCCCAGGGGATAATGGCAATGGCTTCCTCGTATAATTCAGGGAACCTGGATGATTATCTTGAAAAAGAAGCCGGAGCAAGTTCAAGGCTGATAATACTTGATGGTGTGACCGATGTAGGCAATTTTGGTTCGATTATAAGGAATTGTTATGCATTTGGATTCGACGGTATCATAATCTCCCAAAACAGGAGTGTACCATTAAATAAAATGGTCTCAAAAATATCGGCCGGGGCACTGGAAGGTATCAGGATATTCAAGGTCTCAAATATTGTAAAGACGATAAAGAAGTTGAAGACTGCACAATTCTGGATATACGGAACAACACTTACAGAAGACAAACGGCTGGAAGTCCTTGAGAAAACTGATTTTACATTTCCAATGGCACTTGTAATGGGAAGTGAAGACAGGGGCATGAGCAGGCTTGTTAGTGAAAATTGTGATGTCCTGGTCTCAATCAGGCTCACTGGCAGCATGCAGTCTTTGAATGTATCAGTAGCAAGCGGGATCATATTGCATCATATACAGGAGAAATCTATTGGAGTGAAAGGCAATTGAAAGATTTATTGATCATAGACGGGCATAATTATATTTTTAATTTCCACAATACCGGTAAATTAAAAAGCACAGATATTGAAAATTTAAAGGACCAGCTTGTCTCAGATCTTTCAGCCTATGGGTCCCAAAAAGAATGTAGTATTATTGCAGTCTTTGATGCAAAAGGGAGTTCTAATAGGGTAAGAGGCGTTCAAACTATTGATAATATAGAAATAATATATTCCAGGGAAGGTGAGACAGCAGATACGGTTATTGAGGAACTAGTAAGAAAATGGTCCGAGCAGAGAAGAGTATTTGTTGTAACATCAGATTATTCCCAGCAGAAGGTAATCTTTGGAAAAAATACTACGCGTAAATCCAGCAGGGAATTCAGCCTGGAAATAAATGCTGTGAAAGAAAATATCAGACATGCCATAAAGGAAAATAAGAACCGGTCCGGTGGAAATTTTTTCCCGCTGGAGAAAAGACTTGATCCAAAAACAAAGAAGAAAATCTCAGACCTGCGGAAAAAATAATCAAATGGTATTAAGTAAAAACCTACTACTTGTAACCTCAGTAATTCTTATGATCTTGTGTATTATCCCTATTACAGGCTGCGGGCTCTTTTATGATTTTGACCGTAATGAAAACAATGCATATAAAGAAATAATAATAGATGAAGCAGGACAGGACAGGGACACTTCCCAGGGAAAAGATAGCCATAGTGCCCCCATGTATGAAGTGATAGAAGTGATAGATGGGGATACGATAGTGCTCTCCGGTGGTGAAAGGGTCAGGTTTATAGGAATGAATACTCCTGAGGAAGGGATGTATTTCTATAAGGAGGCCCGTGATGTGCTTAAAATAATGATTCTGGGAAAAGAGGTCCGGCTGGAAAAAGATATATCTGATTATGATCAATATGGCAGAAAACTCCGTTATATTTTCCATGAAGATATATTTGTAAATCTTGAGATGGTGAAAAGGGGATTTGCCAATATGTTCACTTATCCCCCCGACGTGAAATATTCAGAGCAGTTCCTGGAAGCTGAAAGATATGCCAGGGGAAACAATCTTGGCCTCTGGGAATCATCAAAAATAGATATGGTCAGCATAGAGATCATTTTTGATGCCCGTGGGAACGACAATGAAAATATAAATGGAGAATCTGTAATACTTGAAAACATCGGTTCAAAAATACTGGATACTTCAGGTTGGACGATAAAGGACAGTGGAACTAGCATATACCATTTTGGCAGCCATAAGTTCAATCCGGATACACGGATAATATTATTTTCAGGTGAAGGAAAAGATAAAAATGAAGATGATGAAAAAAGATATTTGTTTTGGAACAGTCAAAGGCCGGTATGGAATAATGATCACGATACTCTCTATCTCAGGGATAAAGAAGGACTGTTAATAGAGATATATAATTACTAGGAGCCTTTCGGGGAACATGACCCGGGTTTGCAGTCTGGTATTTTTAAGCAGATCAAGGCTTTTATTATTTAAACTCTTCATCAATAAAGTGAGTATGGATATTTCCCTTAATAAAGTTCTTATTGGCAAGGATCCTCTTGTGAAATGGTATTGTTGTCCTTATACCTTCAATTTTAAACTCCTCAAGAGCCCTCACAGAGCGTGCAATGGCACTTTTACGGTCATTGTCCCAGATTATGAGCTTTGCGATCAGTGAGTCATAAAATGGGGATATTTCGGTGTTTGGCCCAATAAATGTATCAACCCTTACCCCGGGACCTCCAGGCAGGAAGCTTCTTGTTATTTTTCCCGGACTAGGAGCAAAATCATTCTGGGGATCCTCAGCATTTATCCTGAATTCTATTGCATGTCCCCTGGGGAAATAATGTTCCTTGTGATCATTGGTCCTTCCTCCCGAAGCTAATTTTATCTGTTCCTTGATCAAGTCCATGCCGGTCACGACTTCAGTCACAGGGTGTTCGACCTGTATCCTTGTATTTACCTCAATAAAATAAAAATTATTATTCTCATCCAGCAAGAATTCTATCGTACCAAGGTTTTTATAGTTTATTGCTTTTGCTGCTCTTACCGCATACTCCCTCATGAGTCTTGAAAGTTTTGGAGGAAGGTCCACTGCAGGAGCCTCTTCTATAAGTTTCTGGTGCCTTCTCTGTATGGAGCATTCCCTTTCACCGACACAGATGATCCTTCCAAAATTATCTGCTACTATCTGGAATTCTATATGCCTTGGTTTTGAGATATATTTTTCAATATAGACATCCCCCACACCAAAAGCTTTTTCCGATTCAGCTTTGGCCAATGGATAAAATTCAAAAAGATCCTTTTTGTTATTGCATATCCGCATGCCTTTTCCGCCTCCACCAAAAGCGGCCTTGATTATAACAGGATATCCCAATTTCTGGCATAATCTTGCTGCAGATTTAAGGTCCTTTATATTACCATTTGAACCGGGGATCACGGGGATCTTGTTTTGGTTCATCACCTCTATAGCCTTTGATTTATTGCCTGCAAGCGCTATGGCTTCAGCCGGAGGTCCGATAAATGTGAGGTCATTATCCTGGCAAACATTTACAAACTGATCATTTTCTGCAAGAAAACCATAACCGGGATGAACAGCATCGCAATTAGTGATCTGTGCAGCAGTTATAAGATTATCTATATTTAAATAGCTCTTGATAGGTTGCGGAGGGCCTATACATATGCTTTTATCAGCCATCTTACGGTGTATTGAATCTTTATCTGCCGTTGAATATACTGAAACACATTCTATATTTAATTCCCTGCAGGCCCTAATTATCCTTATAGCTATTTCGCCCCTGTTGGCGATAAGTATTCTTTTAAACATGAAGTTATGCTAGTCTTTCTTAATTACCATTATAGTTTGATCAAATTCTACAGCATCCTCATCGGAAATCAGGATATTTTCAATTATTCCGGTATATTCAGAATCTACCTTATTCATCAGCTTCATAGCCTCGATGATAAACAAGGTGTCGCCTTTTTTGACTTTATCTCCAGCTTTTACAAATGAGGATTCACCTGGAGCAGGGGAAGCATAAAAAGTGCCCACGATAGGAGCTTTTATTTCTACCATACCCTCTTTTAAGGCTGGCCCGGGAGCTGGAGGAGTTTGCTGGGCTGAAGTTTGAGCCGGTTGGGAAGCCAGTTTCTTATCGGTGCTGTTTATAGAGATCTTGATATCACCAAGTTCAAATTTAATTTCATCAATATTACTGCTTTCAACAATATTTGTTATTTCCTTAAGTTTTTTGGTATCAAGACCTGCAAGACCCGAAAGTGAAGCGGATTCATTGGATTTTTTACCTGTAGTTTTTACTTTTTGTGTTTTGATCTTTGTTGAGGGCCTGATGCCTCTAATATGCTCAAGGTAGCCTTTAGTCTTCTCCGGCGAGATGCAATAGCTCAGGATATCTTCACTCTTATTGCTTAATCTTTCAATTTCCTCTGCGCACCGTTTATAGGTGTCCTCAATTACAATATCCTGCTTTTTGTCCCCGTTTTCCGTAGTTGTCAGGACTTCAAGCCTTTCGAGGACTTTATTGCTTATTTTTCTGGGAAGTTTGCCGAAATTTCCCCATATTAATTTTTTGATCTCATCACAAAGGATTTCCCACCTATAGTCAGATATGACGCTGTTTAATACTGCCTGGCTTCCTATTATCTGGCCCACGGGAGTTGAAAGAGAAGGATTTCCAATTTCACTTTTGATCCGGAATACTTCTTCCAGAACAGAATCAAGCGATTCTTCTTCACCGATCTCTAAAAGCTGCTGTTCTATATTTGTTATGAGCCATTTTGGCATAAGATTCTTATTTGCATGATGAAGAATGAATCTTGTAGAGAAAAGATCCTGTTTGATATGAGGGTAGACATATTTCTTTATGATCTCACCAAGCTCCGCTACCTTGTTATAATCAAGTTTATAGGACACATCTGTATCCTTTAAACTTAGGAGGAATGAAAATACCGTGGAAGTAAAATCATTATATGAAGATGGTAAAAAACTAAGGTCCACTCCGCTGCAGCCATTGGTCACTGCTTCAAAATAATTAAGAGTCTGGAGTCCCCTGAGATTGGAGACGCTGAAATATACAGGGATCTTTATTTTTTGGGAAAGCATCTTAAAGAGTTCATTCGACTTTTTTGGAAGCATTGTAGATTCAGCATCTTTTATACATATGCTTGAGCAACCCATTTCCACCAGCTTATTTGCTGTATCAGGGTAATAGTCAAGTTTTTGAAGGTCATCATATATAATGGTTCCCTGGCAGTCTGCTTTGTTCTTAATGATCTCCCCAATGGTAAACTCCATGTTTTTCAAGTCATTTAAACTATCATAGACCCTGAATATGCTGATCCCGCTATCAATACTTTGTTTTATAAATTTTTCTATAATATTATCTGAATATATCTCAAGACCTGTCATATTCCTTGCTCCTATCAAAGCCTGGAGTGGAATCGAGGGAATAATATTTTTCACAAACCGGACTACCTGGAAGGGATTCATATTTAATCTGCTCTCAAGCATTTTTTCAAAGCTTGAGCCTCCCATTATTTCAAGACTGTCATATTTAAGTCCGCTGAAACCTTCCACAATAGATTGGAAACTCTTCTTATCCAGTGTGTCAAGATCGATATTTTGAAAAATATCCCGAACAGTTATGTCATTTATGCTTACAGTTTTCATTTTCTTTTTTTGCCTAACTCTAAAACATTGATTATTATCAAAATCTTAAGGAGGTCCATTATTATAAAGGGTTCAATACCAGATTTCCAGGTCATAAATATTATGTCAGAAGTGGGAAGGCCGGGATATAATGAGAAAAGGAATCCAAAAAGATGCATATATCCTAATAAATATATGATCATAAGACCCGTAATACATGAAGATAATCCAGCCAGGAGACCGCCCAAAGCAGGTGTCCCGCTTTCGTCTTTAAGGTTCTGGTAGAGGAATCCGCAATAATATGCAGCTACTGCAAATCCGATGATATAACCGGCAGTAGGTCCTGCAAGGACCATTGGCCCACCTTTAAAACCTGCAAATACCGGAAGACCCGCAAGTCCCATAGAAATATATAGAAGCTGGCTTGTCAGTGCCCAGGGTCCACCAAGCATTATAGCTGAAAAGAGAACTGTTAGAACCTGCATGGTCACAGGTACCGGTGTAAAAGGTAAGTAAAAAAATGAATTTGCCGAAACCACCATGAGTAATGCAAATATAATGGAAAATGTAAGTTTTATCGTTATTTTCTTAATACCTGGATAAATTGTGCTTTCCGTAGCTTCAGGTACAGGTATTATCCCATTATTAACCATTAAAAACCTTTCTGTCTTCAAGATGATCTAATTTGCGTGAAAGTCCTGTACCTAAGACGCTTGCTTCAATATAAAAGTTTCAAGATGGTAGGCTGTCAAGACAGCAAAATGTGAAACTATTAGATTATACCCCCGTCTTTCTATAAAGTTAGTTTTGTAAAATAATAATATTCGGGGGGACCTATGCATTACCTTTTAACTGAAGAACAAAAAATGATAGTAGACATTTGCCGCCAGATAGTCGATGAGAGGATCAAGCCGGTCAGGGCTGAGCTTGATGAGAAAGCGGAATTTCCCTGGGAGATAATCAAAGAGATCGCAAAGAGTGATCTATTCAGGCTTTTTATAAAAGAGGAATATGAGGGGAATGGGTACCGGAATATTTGAAGTATGTCTTGCGACAGAGGAGCTTTCAAGAGGAGATCTTTCTGTAGCAACCTCCTTTGCTGCTTCCGGACTGGGCCTTATACCGATAAATGTCGGTGGAAGTGATGAGCAGAAAAAAAGATTTCTTCCCCAGCTTGCAAGCGGTGAAAAACTTGCTGCATTCGGCCTGACCGAAGCTGAGGCAGGCAGCGATGCCGGTGCCATCAGGACAACTGCTGTAAAAGACGGGGATCATTATATATTAAACGGAACGAAACAGTGGATCACAAATGGCGGGGAGGCAGATATATATACAATATTTGCTATGACCAATCCTGGAAAGGGTGCAAGGGGTGCAAGTGCAATAATAGTTGAAAAGGGTACTCCGGGTTTTGAATTTGGAAAAAAGGAAGATAAACTGGGCATCCGGGCATCCGCCACAAGAGAACTGATTTTTACTGATTGCAAAGTTCCTGCAGAAAATCTCCTTGGACGTGAAGGAATGGGCTTTATTATAGCTATGAAGACTTTTGATGAGTCAAGGCCGGCAGTAGGAGCGCAGGCTGTAGGTGTTGCACAGGGAGCACTCGAAGAAGCTCTTGAATACTCCAAGATAAGGAAACAATTTGGTTCGCCTATATCTTCATTCCAGGCGATCCAGCACATGCTGGCGGATATGGCAACAAGTGTAGAAGCAGCAAGATCTCTTGTATACCATACAGCCAGGGTCATCGATAGCGGTGAAAAAAATGCATCAAGGCTATCAGCAATGTCAAAACTTTTTGCTTCTGATATGGCCATGAAGGTCACAACGGATGCTGTTCAGATTCTGGCCGGATACGGATATATGAGGGAATATCCCGGTTGAGAAGATGATGAGGGATGCAAAGATAACACAGATATATGAGGGAACGAACCAGATCCAGAGAAATGTCATTGCATTGGATCTGATAAAAAGAGGAGTAATCTAGAAAGCAGGTAATTATGATGAAAATAGCAGTTTGCATAAAACAGGTCCCTGGAACAACGGATATAAAAATAGATCCGGAAACAAATACCCTGATAAGACAGGGGATGGAGAATATAATAAATCCTTTTGATACATATGCCGTTGAAGAGGGTGTAAGGATAAAGGAAAGGCTGGATGCTGATGAGGGCTTTACGGAGCAGTCCGAGGTCATTGCAATGACCATGGGACCTCCACAGGCAGAAGAAATGCTCAAGGAAGCTGTAGCATCCGGTGTAGACAGAGTCGTACTGCTTTCCGACAGGGCTTTCGCGGGAGCGGATACCTGGGCCACTTCCACTACTCTGGCAATGGCTATTAATAAACTTGAGGATGTCAAGCTTGTGATATTCGGCAAGCAGACACTTGACGGTGATACCGGACAGGTCGGTCCGGAACTTGCACAGAGGATGAATTTACCATTTATAGGATATGTAAGTGAAATAATGGAAATATCTGCCAAAAAAATAAAGGTCAAAAGGCTTGCCGAGGACAGATATGAGATATTTGAAGTCAGGCTTCCGGCAGCGATCTCGGTCATCAAGGATATAAATACTCCCAGGGTACCATCACTAAGGGGAAAGATGAAAGCCAGGAGTGCGGAGGTCCCTGTTTGGACCGCAGATGAGCTTGGAGCTGATAAAGATGAATTAGGGCTTTCCGGTTCATATACCCAGGTAGTAAAAATATTTACTCCTAAAATGGTGCATGATGTAAGCATGATAGAGGGAACACCTGAAGAGCAGGTAGAAGAATTGTTTAAAAACCTTAAAAGTTTAAATATAGTCAGTTAGGGGGATTATTACTTTATGGAGATCAAGGTAAACGAAAGCACCTGTACGGGATGCAGCCTCTGCAAAGGCGTCTGCCTGTATGATGCTATTGAAATAAAAGATGGTAAAGCAGTTATCAGCGAAGCTTGCGTTTTCTGTGGAGCATGTGTAGATAGCTGCAAATTTGAGTCGATTGAGATAATAGGACTGGATACAGAAGAAAAAGATTTTTCAGATTACAGGGGAGTATGGGTATACCTTGAGGCCCATGGAAATGAGTTAGCCGATGTCGGACTTGAACTTCTGAGCGAAGGCAGGAAACTTGCCGATAAACTTAAAGTACCCCTGGCCGGTATAGCTATCGGAAGCGGCATTGAGGAAAATTCCAGGGTAGCTTTCCAGTATGGTATGGATAAGCTGTACATCGTAGATGATCCTGTTTTTGAGAATAATATTGATGATATTTTTTCAAAAGCGCTTGTCCAATTGATAAGTAAACACAAACCCGATATATTTCTGGCCGGAGCCACATCCTTTGGAAGGACCCTGGTACCCAAAGTCGCCGCAATTCTAAGGACAGGGCTTACAGCTGATTGTACAGGACTTGCCATTGATGATGATAAAAAGATACTTCTCCAGACAAGACCTACATTTGGCGGGAATATACTTGCTACTATAATCACCAGGAATGCAAGACCGCAGATGGCTACTGTAAGACCGCATGTAATGGAGAAGAAAGCAACTGTTGCAGATATTGGTGATATTTCGGACAAAGTGATCAAGGTAGAAATAGATCCTAAAAATTTCAAGACTAAATATAAAATGCTGGGGACCGAGACTGAAAAAGGCGAGAATATAAATATAACTGATTATGAAGTGATCGTCTCAGGCGGAAGAGGACTTGGCAGCGGTGAAAAGTTTGAACTTCTAAAGGAACTTGCCGACACTTTAAGCGGAGTAGTGGGTGCCTCAAGAGCTGCTGTTGATTCAGGATGGATATCATATCCTCATCAGGTGGGCCAGACAGGAAAGACCGTTAATCCAAAGATCTACATAGCATGCGGTATTTCCGGGGCCATACAGCACCTGGCGGGAATGCAGACTTCTGATATTATCATCGCTATAAACAAGGACCCGAATGCACCGATCTTTAAAGTGGCAAATTATGGTATTATCGGTGATCTGTTTGAAATAATACCTATGCTTATAAAAAGGATAAAGGACGGAAAACCTCTTGTTTAGTCCAGCCTGATCCAGGTTCTGTAAAATATTTTTGATCTATTGATACCTGATATTATTTTCCCACTTGGAAAAAAGCGACTTGAAGTCCCCGGTAGTGGAAAAGTAATCATATGATATCTCAAGATCATCAAGTATTTTTGCTACGATCAATTCCCTATCGGCTTTCCTGCCCAGTATTTTCTGGATGCTTGTGGCCATATTGTCCAGCTCACCAAGGGTTTTATCGCCAATATTCACATTGATCCCAATTCCAATGATCACTGCCTGAAGCTGGCCAAATTTTTTTAATTCAGAAAGTATTCCGCCAAACTTATATTCACCATAGTAGAGGTCATTTGGGCCATTTTATATCTACATTTATATTGTATATATCCAGAAGCGCTTCTGAGACGGAAAAAGCGGCAATGAGGGTAAGATTGGGAAGCTCTACCGGGTGAATATCTGTGATGATTATCAGCGAAAACCATAATCCTCCACGGGGAGAGAGCCATTTGTGCTTGAATCGGCCCCTGCCGCTTATCTGTTTTTCTGAAAGGACCAGTGTCCCGTCGAGTCTTTCAAGGTCCCCATCACGGCTTTTTTCTATCAGGCCGGCAGAGTAGTCATTAGTCGATTCAATACTATTAAAATATTTAAATTTTCGCCCAAGCCTGGAAGTATTAAGCAGTTTATTAAATTTGACAGTATCAAAATTTTCCATAATATGGTTTTTAATCACACTTTTTTCTCTTTTTTATATTTCCTGTATTTTTTTAAGATAAAATACTATAAAAATAATAAGATAAAAAATAATATAATGAAATTACTTTTTTAAAAATTATATTTCAATCATTAATTTTTTATATTGTTCCCATTGTGCCTCTTTGATTGAAACCATAAAAATACTAATCCGTCTAAAAACTAAGTCAAGTCAGGTTTGAACAATAAAACAATAAATTTGGTATAGAAGGGTGTAATTATGCCGGAAATGACAAAAAAAGATATTGAAAAAATTATTCCTCACCGAGACCCCTTTCTCTTGATCGACGAGGTCCTGGAAATAGAACCCGGGAAGCGGATCAAGGGTGTAAAGCATGTCAGGGAAGAAGAGTACTATTTTCAGGGACATTTCCCCGGGAATCCAATAATGCCGGGCGTGTTGCAGGTAGAGACCATAGCACAGGCAGGGGCAGTTGCGGTTCTTATACTTCCTGAAAATAAAGGCAAGCTGGTATTATTTGCTGGAATCGATAAAGCCAGGTTTAAGAGGATAGTCAAACCGGGGGATGAACTCATAATAGAAGTAGAGATTGAAAGTTTCAGGCGCAATATCGGCAAGGGGAAAGGCAGGGCCAGAGTTAATGGTGAGCTTGCATGTGCGGCAGATATTATGTTTGCTATTGGCTAAACCTTGACCGGTCCATTACTGGATAAGTATGGTCAGGTAAAAAAGATTTAAAAATCATTTTAAGCAAATAAATATTTTATTACGGAAAGGTAAATAAGATTTGATAGGTAAAGTAGAGGCAGCTGGAAAATATCCAAAAATAGCCCTGGTATTTCCGGGGCAGGGATCCCAATTTGAAAAGATGGGGCAGCAATTCCTGAGGTTTAACAGTAAATATTTAGACTATTTCGATCAGGCGTCAGAAGTGTTAAAAAGGGATCTGCCCGGGATCATTAACGGGGAGGATAAAAATAATAGCCTGAATGAGACCAGGTTTTCCCAGGTCGCAATATTCTGTCTGAGTAGTGCCTTATTTGATTATCTGATGGGGGAACTCTCCCTTGGTAAAAAATATATAGATACAATACTTGGCCACAGCCTGGGAGAATACAGTGCACTTTATGGCTGTGGGACATATACTTTTGAAAAATGGTCTTGCCCTTGTTAAATACAGGGGAGAAATAATGAGTAAAGCCGATAAAACTGCCAGGGGCATGATGGCAGCGGTTCTTGGAACAGGACCAGGGCCGATAGAAGATGTTTTAAAAAACTATAAGGATAAGGTATTCATTGCAAATTATAATGATCATACCCAGATAGTCATAAGCGGTTATGAAGATGAAGTAATAAGGGCAATGGCGGACCTTAAGGAAAAAGGAATAAAAAAAGTGATCCCGCTTAAGGTAAATATAGCCTCGCATTGTCCGCTTATGAGCAGCGTCTCTGAAAGTCTGGGAGATTTTATTGAGGCCGGCATCAGGTTTAATGACCCGGAGATACCATTTTTGTCCACTACTGAAGTTTTATACAGGGAAGGAAAAGACATAAAGGATACCCTTAAGGGACAACTTGTAAATCCTATTAAATGGGTAGACAGTATAGAGTTTCTCCTTGATAGGGGAGTAGATACTTTTATTGAGATCGGACCCGGAAAGGTATTGTCCGGACTTACTGCAAGGATCGCACGTAAGAATAAAAAAGATATCACAGTGCTAAGCACAAGCGATCTCGGGGATATTGAAAATACTATTAATAAATTACAAGAGAGAGGATTACTTGATGAAGCTTGATAATAAATTAGCCATCGTAACTGGCGGAGCAAGAGGAATCGGTAAAAAAATATGTGAATCATTTTTAAAAGAGGGTGGAAGTGTTGCTATCTTTGATGTAAATGAAGAAGAAGGTAAGAAAACTGCTAATGGATTCAATGAGTCATTTGGCAGCGGAAAGGCTGAATTCTACAAAGTGGATATAACCAGTGAAAAAAATGTTGAAGATACAGTCAATGCAGTTATTGATAAGAGTGGAGCCATTGACATACTCGTAAATAATGCAGGGATCACAATGGATAATCTCATGCTCAGGATGAGTGTTGATGACTGGAAAAAGGTAATCGACATAAATCTTACAGGAGCATTTATATGCTCAAAATTTACAGTAAAACATATGATGAAGGCAAGAAGCGGAAAAATAATCAATATATCCTCGATCGTCGGAGTCCATGGTAATGCCGGACAGGCTAATTATTCTGCATCCAAGGCCGGTCTCATAGGACTCACAAAGACCCTTGCACGAGAACTTGCAGGAAGAAATATCCTGGTAAATGCAGTGGCCCCCGGATATATTGAAACGGAGATGACGGGTAAGCTTCCTGATAAGGTTAAAGAAGCCCTGCTTGGGCAGATCCCCGCAAAAAGACTGGGCAGCGTGGAAGATGTTGCAAATGCAGTACTTTTCCTGGCCGGCAGCGACTCGGACTATATAACAGGAACTGTGCTGGGGGTAGATGGCGGAATGGGAATCTAGGTTGCAGGCAAGCATAAATGTTTTTAAGAGCTATAGTATATTTTAAATAAATGAAAAACTAAAAAAGAGTAGAGATACAAGGAAATGAGGAGTTAATGTCAAATATTATCAAAGGAGAAAGAAGAGTCGTGGTCACAGGTCTGGGCCTGATGACTGCGCTTGGACTGGATCTGGAAAAAAGCTGGAAAGGACTTACCGGTGGAAAGTCTGGAGTAACACCAGTAAAGAGGATCGACATATCTAAATTAGCCTGCAGGATAGCTGCACAGATATATGATTTTGAGCCTAAGGAGCATATGGATTTTAAGGCTTCAAAAAGGATGGACAGATTTTCACAGTTTGCTGTTAAGTCCTCAAAGGATACTATTGCTGACAGCGGGCTTGTGATCGATGAAAAAAATGCCCACAGGGTAGGAGTCATTGTCGGAAGTGGTGTAGGGGGACTTTCCACTCTGGAAGAACAGCATATAAGGTTACTGGAGAAAGGTGCCGATAAAGTCAGTCCTTTTACCATACCTATGATGATAGCAAATATGGCTGCAGCGCATGTTTCAATAGCACGTGGTGCAAAGGGGCCTGTATCGACGACTTCGACTGCATGTGCGGCAGGGTCCAATGCCATTGGAGATTCTTTTGAGATAATAAAGAGAGGACTTGCCGAGGCTATGATAGCCGGTGGAAGCGAGGCTGCAATAACACCGATAGCGATGTCAGGATTTTCAAATATGAATGCGATGTCCGGCCGTAATGATGACCCTGAAGCTGCTTCAAGGCCATTTGATAAGGATAGGGATGGATTTGTCATGGGCGAAGGTTCTGGTATGATAGTGCTTGAAGAACTTGAACATGCTCTTGCAAGAGGCGCAAAGATATATTGCGAGATGTTTGGATACGGGATGTCCGGTGAAGCTTTCCATATAACTGCGCTTGAAGAATCTGGAACAAATGTGGCGCGATGTATGTCTATATGTTTAGAAGAGGGTAGTATTGCAAAAGAGGAAGTGGATTATATAAATGCTCATGGCACTTCCACTCCTTTAAATGATGCGATCGAGACTACAGCAATTAAGAAGTGTTTTGGAAAGCATGCTTATGAATTAAATGTGAGTTCAACGAAATCGATGACGGGCCATTGTCTTGGAGCTTCCGGTGCAATTGAGGCAGTAGCATCCATTATGGCAGTGAAAAATAATATTATTCCGCCGACAATAAACCTTGATAATCCGGATCCGGCATGTGACCTGGATTATACTGCAAAAGTAAAACAGGAGAAAGTAGTAAATGTGGCTATTTCCAACTCCATGGGGTTTGGCGGCCATAATGTGACACTTGGTTTTAAAAAATATGTCAGATAAAAATAAAATAATTAAATGTAAGTCATGCAGTAAGGATAGCGAAAGGGAAATATTTCTTTTAAATCTTCAGGTATGTCCTTATTGCAATGATCATTCCTATATCAGCTCCAGGGAAAGGATCCAGATAACTACTGACGAAAATAGCTTTACAGAACAAAATGATAATTTGAGTTCTGTTGACCTTCTAAAATTCTTTGATCTTAAATCATATCCTGACCGCTTAAAGGAGGCAAAGTTAAAAACAAGTCTTAGTTCAGCGATCATTGCAGGTGAAGCGAAAATAGATGGTGATGAAGTTGCTATCGGGGTCATGGATTTTAGTTTTATGGGTGGCAGTATGGGAAGTGTTGTTGGTGAGAAGATAAAGAATCTGGCGAATTTGAGCATAGAAAAAAATATTCCCCTGATACTTTTTTCAGCATCGGGCGGAGCCAGGATGCAGGAGGGAATAGTGTCCCTGATGCAGATGGCAAAAACCGTATCAAGTGTCAGGAGGGTCATGGAAAAAAAGATCCCTTATATTTCAATCATCACTCATCCTACTACCGGAGGAGTCAGCGCAAGTTTTTCCACAGTTGCAGATATAATTATTGCAGAACCGGGAGCACTGTTCTGTTTTGCAGGACCGCGTGTTGTAAAGCAGACTATAAAAAAAGATATGCCTCCGGATTTTGGAATGTCTGAAAGAAACCTGAAAAATGGCCAGGTAGATATGATCATTAACAGGGGAGATATGAAAGAGACACTTTCAAGATTAATAAGACTATTTAAAGGGTTAAAATGGATCTAAAAAAATTGGGGGATGTCCCGAAAAGTTATGTAAAGGAAATATTAAATTCCCTTTCGAAACTCGATAAATTAAAGAAGATTCCTTTCTTTTCAGGTATCCATTTCAAGGATACTGAAGAGGATCTTAATAAGAAGATCGATGATTACAGGAAGGTGGACCGCGAGTCCGGAAAGATCTGGAAGATCGTAGAGCTCTCACGCGATGATGGAAGACCACAATGCCAGGATTATATAAAGGGCATCTTTACTGATTTTGTCAGCCTTTCAGGGGACAGGGTTTCCAAAGAGGACCAGTCAATAATTGCAGGTTTAGGAAAAATAGGAGGAAGGACAGTGGCAGTTATCGGTCACAATAAAGGCAAGGATATTAATGAAAGGGTTAAATATAATTTTGGATCAAGTGTTCCGCAGGGGTATAGAAAATCCCAGAGAATAATGAAGCTTGCGGACAGATTCGGTTTTCCGGTAATTACATTTGTAGATACACCGGGGGCATATGCCGGAATAGATGCTGAGGATAATGGTCAATCAAGCGCTATAGCGCATAGCATACAGCTGATGTTTGAGCTGGAGGTACCGGTTATAGTCGTGCTTATCGGCGAAGGCGGCAGCGGGGGAGCCCTTGCGCTGGCTATCGGAAATGAAATAGTAATGCTTGAAAATTCTACATATTCCGTAATATCTCCCGAAGCTTGTTCTGCTATCCTCTGGAAAAACCCATCAGGTACCAAATTAGCAGCAAGAGCGCTAAAACTGACTTCAAAAGATCTTTTGAGACTCGGTATTATTGACAGGATAATAAACGAGCCGATAGGGGGAGCTCAGAATGATCCAAAGAGGATGGTTAGGATAGTAAAAAGGTATATTTCTGATGCAGTGGGCAGACTGGGCAAGTATAGCGGTGAAGAACTTATTTTAAAAAGAGCAGAGAAGTTCGAAAATATGGGATCTTTTATGAGGGAAGAATAAAGGGCCTTATTTACCGATAAATAGAACTACGGAAGAATCCAGTGAGATATAGTGGCCGGGGAGGGGCAATTGATCGATTACTTCTCCTTGCTGAAATGAATAATCCGTTTCGACATAACTTATTACTATTCCAATACCAAGAAGTTCAAGTCTTTCCATTGCCTGCCCAAGGTCCAAACCAATAATATCCGGGACTTCATTTAATGGTTCGGAGGTAGATATCTTTAACTCTACTGTACTGCCGGCTTTTATGCTTGTTCCAGGTTGAGGCATAACTGAAACCACTAAGCCTGGCTGGGATATTTCACCGGTTAATGGTATCTTGCTGGTTATAACATTTATCCCCATAGACTCAAGATGATTTGAAGCAAATATATAGTCAAGTCCTATTATATTAGGGATTATTACAATCTGGCTGCCTGTACTTATAATAATATCTACAGATTCTCCTGCAGTTGTCAGCTTGCCAAAGGAAGGATCCTGCATGATTATATGATCTTCAGTAAACTCTTCAGAATATTCCTCTGATATGGTACCGGTTTCAAGACCCAGAGTTTCCAATATTCTACTGGCCTCTTGAAGCTCAAGTCCAATTAAATTGGGTACTGAAAAAGTGAAGTCACCGCTGCCCATACTCACAATAACTTTTACGGTCCTGTCTGAAGCGACAGTACTGTTTGGGGCCGGGTCCTGATCGATCACATAGTTTTCAGGAACAATGTCACTATATATCTCATCGGTTATTTCCATATCCAGATCAAAAAACGACAGTGTCTGCAGCGCAGAATCAATATGCATATTATGAATGGGGGGTATTTTTACTTCTTCTGCCGCTACAGGTTCTTTTCCATAAAAAAGGATCGCATAGGTTAAGAATAGTGCAAAAAATATAATTGAGATCACTGCTGCAGTGGCAGTTATGGTATTTTTGCTGATCCATCGTGAAAAAACATTTATACTTTTTCTGTCCCTCCTGCCTTTTCCAAGCAATACCGGTTTATTTTCAAGATAATTATTAAGATCTCTTTTTAGATTGTCGATATCTTCATATCGTCTGTCAGGATCTTTTTCCAGGCAAGTCATGACTATCTTTTCTAATTTTACCGGGATATCTGCAATCAATGAAGACGGTTTAACAGGTTTTTCACTAATATGCTTGAGGCTTATGTCAACAGATGTATCTCCCCTGAAAGGCGTGTCCCCGGTAAGCATCTCATAAAATACGACCCCAAGTGAATATATATCGGTCCTATTATCCAGGATACTTCCACGTGCCTGTTCGGGAGATAAATACTGTGCGGTCCCAACTATATTTAAAGTCTTTGTAATATCTGTATTCAATGATTTGGCGATACCAAAATCAGTGACCTTTACTTTTTTGTCAGTTGCAATAAGGATATTTTGTGGTTTTATATCCCTGTGAATAAGATTATTATTATGCGCAAACGAGAGGGCCTCACATATTTGAATGAGGATATGTGTGGAAACTTTAGGGTCAAGGAACCCTTTTCGGTCGATCAATTCTTTGAGGGATAAACCATCTATATACTCCATTATGATAAAGTATGAATCATCAAACTTACCCCAGTCATATATATCGACAATGTTGGGATGTTTTAGTTTGGCCAGTATCTGGGCCTCACTCTTAAATCTTGCAACAAAATTCCTGTCACCGGCATAATTTCTTGAAAGTATCTTTACTGCAACTTTGCGTTTAAGTTTAAGATCTTCCCCGAGGTATATATCTGCCATACCTCCGGAAGCGATTTTTTCTACTATCCTGTATCTATTTAATATAAATATTTCTTTATCAAAATTCAAATCTGTATAATCTTTCTAGAACCTGATTGCAATGACTGTGACATTATCATTTCCCCCATTTTTCAAAGCATTTTCAATAAGTTTCTTTGCAGTTTTCTCAGGCTCCGGGTATTTTTCTGATAATTTTAAAATGATCTCATCTTTTACCATAGAATTTAGTCCATCAGAGCATATAATAATGGAGTCTCCCTGAAGTATTTTTATAGTTAAATAATCAGGACTTATTTCATCAGATACTCCAAGTACATTTGTGAGAAAGTTCCTCTGCGGATGGTCGAGTGTCTCTTCATAAGTGATCTCTCCCCGACGGTATAGTTCACCGACAAAGGTATGGTCTGATGTGAGGAGATCGATATTCTTATCCCTGCAAAGGTATGCCCTGCTATCACCGATATGAGCGATATGGACAATTTTGCCATACAAAAAGCAAGCAGTAAAGGTAGTACCCATTCCGGAATATTCAGCATCCTTTAATGATTTTTTAAATACTTCATCATTAGCAAGCTTGATAGAATTAATGATCTTGCTTTTTATAAACCTTTCCTGAATCCGGGATCGGCCGCTTACACTTTCATTAAAGGACCTGACAAATGTATCAACTGATAAGCTGCTGGCTATTTCTCCAGCGCGGTGGCCTCCCATTCCATCAGCTACAATGAAGAGATTGTCCCTGGCATAAAAACAATCCTCATTTTTCTCACGCATTTTTCCAATATCTGTAGCACCAAAATATTTCATGGTAAATATTATATTTTATTATGGATAATTATTGAAATAATCTTTATTGTATTTTTAAACCTATAGTAATCCCACGTATAATAAAACTAAAATCTGATTTACTTAAACAATAGGTTTATAGTATTATATGGGTGCAAATATATGGATTCATAAACGGGCGAATGGCGGAACTGGTAGACGCGCTAGGTTCAGGACTTAGTGTTCGAAAGGACATGGGGGTTCAAGTCCCCCTTCGCCCACCAATACATATCTCAATACTTATATTAATTAATTATTTTATATATTAATTAAAAGTTCGAACCCTCTCTGGCCAGCCATTTAAGACAACAGTGTCATAGATATCTTAGTGCAAAATATCTTTTCAACCGAACCTTTATTCCTATTATTTTTAAATATAAACCAATAATGATATAGTTAATAAAATTCTTTTATTAGTGCTAACTATTGAAGGAGATCAATATGAAAAAGAAAAAACTTTATCCAATACTTACTATTTTAGTATTAGTTATATTTTTCGCTACGGTTCTACTGAGTATGGGATGTAAAGAAGACCCAGAAATCAAGATGAATAGGGAGATGGCTGAGCAAATAAGAGAACAACAAGAAGCTAAGGCTGAGGAAGCGGAGCAATTAGCAATAGATAAACAAGTAAGACAGGATGAAGCTGAGCAAAGAGCACTAGATGAGGCAATCGACCAAATGGAACGGGAAGAATGGGCAGAAGAAGAAGAAGAGGCAGCAAAAAAGGAAGCAGCAGAAGAAGAAGAGAAGCTTATCCCCAATGAACTGATTACCTACTCTGCTAATATAGATGGGCTTGCAGTTATCTTAATAGTTAATTTTGAAACTCTAGAAGTTACAGGTTCACTAAGTTTCAGTGGAGAAGATTATATAGATGCTCCTATAAATGGAAAAATAGATATGAATACTTTTAAAATAACTTCCAATTATTCTGGTATTGCGGGGACAAAAGTATTGGGTGAATTTCCTTTTAATGGGACTATAAATGGAAAAATTACTGAAGATTTAAGTACATTTAATGGAGAAATACTGAATGATGAAGGTAAGGGCAGAGAATTTACTTTAACTAAATAATATTTAGAATCAAAAGAAACTGCTCAATATATTAGTTCAGGTATAAAAATA
>PVMK01114883.1_pt1 | contig 20971 bp, 30 predicted proteins | sample 1853481 | NCBI WGS metagenome assembly PVMK01 (sample SAMN08533507, study PRJNA380276) | Marine sediment metagenome, whole genome shotgun sequencing project.
CATTCAAGGAATGTTGGAATTATTTGAAGATAAAGCAGAAGAGATTCGTTCTGGTAAAAATAAATACTTTACAATGCTTGAGGTGGTTAGAAAACTCAAAGGCTTTGTTGATTCCAAGAAACAACCAGCAGGATTAGATCTAGCAAAGATGTTTGGTAATATACTAATGAAGAGATCATTTGATTCAATTGGTTCATGGCACGTCAAGGGATTGTTCCTTGGTATGATGCACTTTCAAGACAAATACAACGAAGATTTGGAAAGACTACAAAGATGTGATATTCATTATGTAACTCCAGACCTTAGAATAGTTCCATTTTGTGCATTTAATGTAATTCCTGAATGGTATAGAGATAGAATCCAAAAGAAATTCTCTATTACTGTAGAGGAATGGGAGCAAAGAGAAGGCGTTAAACTAGAAGATGGTCTTTACCGTGGTCTTATGAGACGTGGAGCAGGAGATGAACTCGCTGCTGGTTGTGCAAAAAGCCAAATGTTCCATGATGCAGAACAAGCTACAATGTAAAAGAATTTTTTAATCCAAGACCTTAAAACCTCATTTTCATTTTCATTGTTAATGAATATAGGAATCATTCATGGATTTGTTGGTGGTGGAGGAGGTACTGAAAAAACATTACACGCAATTCTTGAGGCATTAGAACAAACTGATCATCATGTAACTTTATACACATTTTCAAAACCAAAAATCAATTCTAATAAAATTAAAATAAAAAAAACAATACCTGTATCACTTCCTTCATTTGGATTACTACAACGTGCTATGGAGTCAAAATTAATTTCTAAAGCAAAAGATGAAGATTTGTTAATACAATCATCTGGAGGATTAGGAATTCCAAAAAATCCTGATCAAAAAATTATCGTTTATTGTCATGCAGACTTTTCAAGTGAGTTAGAAAATCCTGATACAAAATACAAAGGATTGTGGAGATTGTATTACAAATCATATTATTCAATGATTCAAAAATTTGTTCAAAATATCAGTGATCCTCGAATATATCTAATTAGTAATTCTCAATATATACAAAATTGCATTAAAGAAAAACACAGTAAAAATTCAGAAATAATTTATCCTCCAGTAGATTTAGGTGAATTTCAACCTGGAATAAAAGAAAATAATGTAGTAACAATTGGACGATATTCTGAAGAAAAACATCATGATTTTGGAATAAATGTCATGAAAGATTTAGAATACGATTATGATATTATTGGAAATACAAACACAAAATCTAATATTCTTTATTATGAAAAATTAAAAAATATAATAAAAACTGTTAATAATAAAAATATTCATCTATTAAAAAATTTAGAAAGAAATAATCTTGTTGAAAAAATAAATAAATCAAAAATTTATTTTCATTGTTCTACAGAAACTTTTGGTATTTCAGTTGTGGAAAGTATTGCAGCAGGATGTATTCCAATTGTTCCTAATAATTCTGCTCATCAAGAAACTGTTCCCTTTGAAGAATTAAGATATGAATTTAATAATATTCATGATGCGCAAGAAAAAATTAATCAAGCAATATCTGGAAAACTTGATCATTTCAAAAAACCTTTACAGGAATCCATAAAAAAATATGATGAAAAGATTTTCAAAAAATCATTCTTGTTATTTTTAGAGAATTTATTAAATAATTAAGGATCAGAAATTTTATATTTTTTCCATCTTTCTGTATCTAAACTCATATCCATTGTTAGTGGTGGACCTGAGTAATCATCTATAGTCATAGGTTGAACATCTGGAGTTGTCATTTTTGCTAATTCATAAACTGATATTTTTTTATCCCCAACTACATGTACAATACCAGTAATTTTTTCTTTTTGTACATCTTCTATCCCTTGTGCAACTCCATCTGCAAAGAGATAAGTTCCATATCTATCTGTAAAAGCTTTAGGATACGGCCATTTCTCTTTGGCAACAAAATTGGTTCTTGCAATTAAAAATTCAGGTAATTTTCGTACTTCACTTTCTCCTATTAATTTTGTTAAAGCATAGTAGTTTTCAGGATATGGTATGGAACTTTCTTTATACATCTCATGATGTCCATCAAAAACACAAGCAGTACTAACATAGATAAATTGAATTTTCTGCTTTGATTCCAATACTGCATCTACCAAGTTTCTAGTACCTTCTACATTTGTATTCCATGCTAGAGGCTGATCTTCTTCACATGGCCTTATTCCAGTGAGTGCACCTGCATGAATAATTACATCAATATCCGAATGTTTTTTGAAAAATTCTAGAACTTGTTCTCTATTCCCAATATCTAATTCTTTATGAGTTGGTGTCAAAGCATCAGGATATCTTTTCTTTAATTCTGAACCTAAAGCACCTGCTGCACCAGTGATAAAAACCGTCATTCTTATTTCTTGAAAATTGGTCCCTGTGTGTAAACTTTACGTTGGATTGTTTTTGAATTAAAAAAAGATTTGTAATTACTGTATTTGTCTTGTTTGTAGTTTTTTACATCCTCAAATATTTTAGATTTAAATTCTTTTGCTGCAAAAGCAATATCTTTTTTTGCTTTGTAACCAAAATGCTCTAATTTTTTCCCTGTTACTCTATAGTCTCTCTTGTCTACAATATCTTTTGATAAATTAATTTGAGATGGAATTAATTTTTTAACATCTTTTGCCATTTGATTGATTGTAAGGTTTTTCCAAATTACATTGTATATTCCCTCCATTTTATTTTCCACTGCAAAACTGAACGCTTCTGCAGCATCATCTACATGTAAAAATGGCCTCCATTGATCACCACCAAATACTGTTAGTTTTTCTTTATTCATTGCCTGTGCTATGAATAAATTAATTGCAAGATCAAATCGCATTCTATGTGATGCACCAAATAATGTTCCTAATCTCAGTATTGTAGGATAGTCATAAGCTTGCAAAATTGCACGCTCAGATTGAAATTTTGATAATCCATACGAGTCTAATGGATTGACTTCGGAATTTTCTGCAATTAATTGATCTGGTTGAGCCCCATAAACTGAACAAGTACTGGCAAAAATGAATTGTTTAATTTTGTATATTTTACATAACTCTGCTATGTTTCTAGTTGCCATGAAATTAACTTCAATTGATGCCTTTGGATCTAATTCTGCAGATTGAGTTCCTACAATTGATGCTAAATGAATTACTGAATCAATATTTTTTAATGATTTTCCTACTATTGATAAATCTCTAATATCCCCAGTTACAAGTTCCAATTTTTTATTATTTTGAATATCTTTGAGTGATTCTTTTCCGAATAGAAAATTATCTAGTATTCTGACGTTATGTCCATTTGCTAATAATTTCCTAGTTAGAATAGATCCTAAATATCCTGAACCGCCTGTGAGTAAAATTCTCATCTATTTTTAATTTCCCAAACATCTCCATATGAAAAAGGATCCAATCTTTCATCATCTGGATTATTTTTATCAAATACCTCACTTGATATTCCAATGATTACGGTTTTATCTTCTAACGACATCCATCCAGTGTAAATTCCAGTCGGAACAACTAACACAGATGGGTTAAGTTGTGATAAAATGAAAGTATTGATTTGTTTGTATGTGGAACTATCTTTTCTATCATCTACTGCAACAAATTTTGCCACTCCTGATGTTACAAAAAATGCCTTTTTTTCCCTAGAATGTTTGTGAAATCCTCTAATTGTTCCTTTAGAAAAATTTCCAGTAGAATAAATTCTTTTAATATCAAACGATTTATCACCTTCAGGTAAAATTTGTGAGAGAAATCCTCTATCATCAATGAATGATTCTACCCTATTACACTCTAATCCTTGTATCATTCAATAACATCCAAAACTATTCAATAATTAACTTTACCTAAAAAATTTCATCAGGTATAAACTGATTTCTCCATTTTGTTTTGTATTGACTAATTGATTTACTTGAGCTAATTTTTGGATGATCCCACCAAACTTTTGGAGAACATATTTCTTTATCTAATTTATCTAAAATTTTACTCATTTTTTTAGAAAAATCAGGTTTTCCATAAGGATTCTTCCAGTTTGTTTTTCTATTGACCATTTTATCTACAGCATCTATAATATGATCTGAATTTACTCCTGCTGCAATACTTGAGCCAACTTCAATAGTTTCTGTTCGTTCTGTACTTATTCTCATAGTAACACATGGAACTTTAAAAATGCATGAATCTTCCTGAACTGTTCCAGAATCTGTAACACAACAGAATGCATTTTTTTCAAGTTTTGAAAATTCTAAAAATCCTACAGGATCTGATATTTTAATCCCTTTAGGGATTTTAAGGCCAAATTTTTTGATTGATGCTCGAGTTCTTGGATGCATTGGAAAAATAATTACTTTTTCATATTTTTTATGAATTTTGCCTAGAGCATCTAAAATATTCTTCAGTGGCCGTTTTACTCCTACATTTTCTTGTCTATGTGCAGTTACAAGAAAATATTCTCTTTTAGATATTTGTAATTTATCTAATACTTTATTCTTATCAATTTGTTCTTTAAAATTTTCTAGTACTTCAAATATTGGTTTTCCAACTTGAAAAATTCTATGAGGTGGAATGCCTTCATTAATCAAATTTTGTTTTGTCGATGAAGTTGGAGTAAATAGATAATCTGAAATACTGTCTAACAGCCTTCTATTTTTTTCTTCTTGCATTCGCCAATCATAACTTCTCATTCCAGCTTCTAAATGAGCAACTTTAATTCCCATTTTTGAGGCTACAATTCCTGATAAAGCAGGATTTGCATCAGAAAATGAAAAAACAAGATCGGGCTTTTCTTTTAATAGAATCTTTTCAAATTTTTGAAATAGTTGACCAAGTTGATGAGCTTGAGTACCTGAACCAATTTTTAAATGATAATCTGGTTTGGGAAAATTTAATTGCTTAAAAAATAAACCATCAAAAAAGTATGAATAATGTTGTCCAGTATGAACAATTGAAAAATCTATTTTCTTTCGTTTGAACTCGTTTACTAACGGTTGATAATTAATTATATCTGGTCTAATACCAAGAACAATTAGATATTTTGCTTTCAATAATTAATTTATTTTCTGTATGAATATATGCTTTGATTAGTAAGATAAATTAGTTCATTTGTGTTTTGATTATTATTGATTTTTAAAAAATATGCAAAAAAGGGATTAAATATCTATAAAGATCTAAAAAAAATTAATGTTTCATCTTTAAAATCATCAACAACGGAACAACCAATTAAGCTAGTTGGATTTGTCAAATGTTTTAATGAAGGAAAGACTGGAAATTTAGAAAGATGTTTGAAACATTTATCAAAATTTTGCGATGATATTGTATTTTGTGATGATAGTTCTTCTGATAATAGTCTAGACATTGCAAAAAAATACACAAAAAATATCATTGTTATGCCTGATGAATTCAAAAAAGAACTGTATCACAAGCAAAAATTACTTGAATTAGCTTTATCTCTTAACCCTGATTGGATTGTGTCATTAGATCCTGATGAAATTTTTGATAGGGAGGGTGAGCTAGGTGGAATAAGGAAATTATGTCATTATGGAAATACAAATAATATTGATTCTTTTTCATTTTTGTATCATAATTTATGGAAGGACACAAAAATTTTTAGAACAGATGAATTATGGTTAAAAAACTGGCAGCCTAAATTATGGAAAAATACTGGAAATCTGAAATTTGATGTAAGAGATGGATTACATCTAAGACAATATCCACTTGGTTTGAAAATGGATCGAAGAACAGATATCAAAATAATACACTATGGGTTTGCAACTGAAGAAAGTGTAAATAAAAAATATTCTAACTATCAATCTTTAGGACAAACTGGTTGGAGTCTGGAGAGAATCAAAGATGAAAAAACTCTAGTGTTAAAACCCTTTTCAAGAGATTGGTATCCTCCCTCAACTATGAAAATTTCTGTAATTTGTTTAATTTACAAATCTATCGGATATGCAGATTTTGTACTAGATTCCTTTAAAAGATACACAGAATTAGATGCTAATGTTGACTTTTATTTTATTGCAAATGATCCTACTGATAAATTACTAAATCATTTTGATAAAAATAATATTTCATACAAATTATTTAGAAATGAAGATCCTGAGGAATATTATCTAAATAGAGTTTACAGAGCTTGGAATTTTGGCGGATTTGAATCTAATTCTGATGTAATTATCTTTGTTAATTCTGATATGGCCTTTTCAAAAAATTGGTTGGAAAATCTATTGAAAAATCTTCGTGAAGACAGAATTGTAACCTCTAGATTGATTGAATCTGGAAAACTCAGATCAGGAAAATATGGAATAGGTAAAAATTTTGGTCAAACATATTCAGAATTTAATGATTACTCTTTTCAAAAATATGCAAAAGATATTTCTAAATCTGAAATCAAAGAAGGTGGACTATTCATGCCTTGTGCAATATACAAGGATCTCTTTGTAAAAAGCGGTGGATACCCAATAGGAAATCGTACAGAAAAAAATGGAAATATTACTCCTGGCGATAAAATCTTGTTTTATGAAAAATTACTTCCAATGGGAATAAAACATTATACTGTATTTGATAGCTTGGTTTATCATGTTCAAGAGGGAGAGATGGATTCATGAAATTTAGTCAAATTAAGCGAGTGATGAATAACCCCTCTGCAATTTTTAAGCTTATTCAGACTGGAAATAAAGATGAAGTTAGAAAAGTAGTTCAAATCAAAGAACACCAAAGAAAAATGTCTGATGCATGTTATATTTCAGATAAATTATTAGAGGAAAAACATTCAATTCCTGAAATAATTGAAGTTGTTAGCAGAAAGATTGGAATTACTAAATATCCTATAGCATGGTATTGTCTAGTTCGCAAATTTAAACCGAAAATTATTGTAGAGACAGGAACTAGCATGGGATGGTCATCTTACATGCTTTTATCAGCCATTTCTAGGAATAAAACTGGTCATCTTCATTCATTAGATTTGAATGATTCTGAAAATGTAAAAAATTATGGTGGTGTAGGTTATTTAGTATCTGAAAAATTAAGAAAAAATTGGACCTTGACTATAGGTGATACAAAAGAAAAACTTGAACCTATTTTAAAAAAATTAAATCAAATTGATATGTTTATTCATGATTCTGAACATTCCTATGAAATAATGATGTATGAGTATACCACAGCATGGAAATATCTTAAAAAAGATGGAATCTTAGGCTCTGATGACATTAATCACAGTGATGCGTTTGAAGAATTTACTGGAAAATACATTGATGAAATTTATGATTTAATCGAATTTGAAGAAATTTCTAGGAATACTGACAATGAATTTAAACGACCAAAAGTGGGGTATTTTTTTAAAAAAATTTAATCTTTATTTTCTATAGCTGTTTTTTTTAACAGCGTTTTCCAATTATCGATAAAACTATTCATATCTAATTTTTTTCCAAATACTGCTTCTCTTGGTTTTTCCATATTTGCATCCCAATCCCAAAAAATCCCAATCTTTGGAACCTCTACTGGGATATTACAAAACATTGCCTCTACTAAGGATAAACCAAAACTTTCGGTAATACTTTTTGATACACACACATCTGCACAATTATATAATTCAGCAAGAACATTTTGAGATATTTTACTGAAAACTTTGTAGTTATGGCCGTCAGGAATTTTATTGTCCTTTAAAACCAGAATCCAAAAAATAGCTGGATCTTCATTAATCATTTGAATAATTTTTTGAAATCCTTTTACAGGATGTTGACTCCCAACAAAAATTTTCACAATTCTGTCATTAGGAATATTGTATTTGTCTCTCATCTGTGTTTTATCCATTTGATGAAACAAGTCAGAATCTACACCTAATGGAAGTACTTTAAAATCTCCAATTTCATTATACATATTGGACATATAATTAGAATTTGTAACTCGAATTGAATTTTCAAGTGATTCTTTTTGTTTTTTTAGTTTGTCTTGAAATGTTTCTCTACCTCTTAATTTAGCACGAACAAACATTGACATTGGCTGACATTTTTTTATCATTTCAATAAAAGGATCTTGCAGAAATGAAATTGTTTTGTAATTTGAAATTTTGCCTAAATTTGCATTCTGTAAAATTAAATCTGGTTTTACCTCATCAATTTTCTCTTTGATTGGAATTTTGAGTGAATTGATACTAATTCCTTTAGATTCCGGAATATTTTTCTCTAAAACTGACCATAATGTCTCTTCATTTGATACTACACCTCTGATATTATCAGTAATAATTAGAATCATTAATTTTTAAATTTTTATGTTATATTAAATAGGTTTGAATCATTTTTCCAACATCGATAATTTAAAGGATTTTTTGAATAAATCAACTATACTTTTATGTTGAATATAATAAAATATTTTGTTGCTTAAAAGATTTAAAAAAAATAAACTACCATCAGGAAATTTAACTCATCACAAAAAAATTAATATCCAATTTCCATCAGAAATACAAACTTGGAAACATAATCAACGGTTAATCTTGATAGTTATAGACAAATTTTGATGATCCAACCAAAAACCTTTGTTGATGTAGGTGCGGGTGATGGATTCTATGGAAAACTTGTTACAAATCTCTTTCCTGAATGTAAAACACTTGGAATAGAAAAAAATAAAGTGTATCCTGAACAATTTGGTTTAGCAAAAATTTACAATAATTTATGGAATGAAGACATTGTAACTGCTATTGATAAACTTGAACAATCTGATCTCATTGTTTTTGGCGATGTACTAGAACACTTGGAAAAAAAATCATCAAATAAGGTATTAGAAAAATCTTTGAATATGGCAAATTTTGTAATTATAAATTCTCCATTAGGATTTCAAGAACAAAATCATGAATACGAAGAAGAAATACATAGATGTGGTTTAGATTATACTGATTTTGAAAAATATTCTGTATTAGAATTCAACGTATTTGATGATATAATGTTTAACTGTCTTCTTCTAGGAAATAAGAAAAATTCTCAATGATTATAATTCTGATTTAATTTTTAAGATTTCAATAAATAAATAGATGATGCTTGAGTTTCATTTTTAATTCTTGATTTTCTTTGTTTGAACAAACCTTTTTTTTCAAATGCATTTTTGTACATACAATTAGAAACATTTTCTATAAATTCCACCAAATTAAAATTATTTTCCAGTAGATCATTTGATTTACATAATAATTTGTAATTCGTGTTATTTTTAAGATGAAAATAAACGGTATATGCTTCATCAGTGATTGTTGGATGCTTCATATATTCACCCAATACATACCATGATTTTTCATATCCTTCACGTAATACTGACGGTTCTTGGAAATCATGAATATGAATTAAAGTGTTATTTTTTAGTTTATCTAATATCTCATAACAGAAAAATGTAGCAAAATATGCTTCGTGAGGTCCATCAATAAAAATAAAATCTATCTTTCCCAGATCTATTGGGTTTTGATAATATGTATCCATAAAATCTCCAGCATAAAATTCATAATCAATTTTTTCAGAAATTTTAAAATCTTCACTAGTACGCTGCAAAGCAAAACATGTTATTTTTGCATTTTCATTATTTTTTGTTAGTGCTTGTAACATTATTTTTGTTGATGTACCTCCACCAATCTCTAGAATATTTTTTGGTTTATACTCTCTAATGTAACAATAAAGAAGAACTGAATCCATTGTTCCAAAATATCCTGAATGAATAACATCATCTTTTATTTCAGGATAATATTTTTTTAATAAACTACCAACATTTTCCTTGTTATATTTTAACTCATCCAACCAATCTAAACTTTTTCCATAATTCCAACAGCCCATTTTTTCTCTAGATTAGTTGATTTAATAAATTTGATGATATTATATCTAACTGTATTTTTTAAGGAAATGATATTAGAAAATATATTTTTGATTTAATTGATCACAAAATTTCAGGACTGAAATTAACCTTTACATATTTTTATTTGAACAGAGATAAATTTCATTATTTTAATTAGCTTTTTTAAACTATATATCAATATACTTGATATTGTAAATATAGAAGATAACTTTGACAAGACAAAAAAATGCGTATAAGACTTTTTTTTATTTTAGAATTGGATATGCAACTTATTTAGCATTTTTTATAGGAATTATTAATCTCCTTACTGTAAGCTATTTTCTTGCAATAAAACAAATTCCTGAAATAATTAACATTTTTCCAACTTTTGGAATCTATGTAATTACTGTTATTGCAATTGGAATCCCATTGGTTACTTTTGTAGGTTGGTTACATTTTAAAAGAATTGGAACTTATTCTGCAGAATCTGCAATTCTATATCAAGCACTTCCTTACAATTACATGTATCAACCTGGATATAACAAAGAAGTATTTGGACCCGCATATCTAGAAATTTTAAAATTAAACAAAAAAAAATTAATGGGTCAAAAACTCTCTGGTGAAGAGCTTGACAAAATTCAAGATTTAGAAAAAAAATTACAAAATCTAATTGACGGAGGATTTGTGGGAACTCCTCCTAAAGGAACATTATAAAATGAGAAAAAATCTAATCTTTCGAGTATGGTATTATTTTCGTACAGGGTTAGCTCAATATTTTTCGTTTGTAATTGCTTTGGGAAACATGTTTACAATCACATATTATCTTCTAATTGAAAACATTACATCATTTGATATTTTGTTTCCTAGTTTTTCATCATATGTGATAATTTCATCAATTATTGGAATACCATTATTGACAATTGTTGGCTTTGTTCATATGAAAAAATCTCATGCATTCAAATCTGAAGCTAATATTTCTAATGAATCTCTTCCATACAATTACAAATTGATGCCTGGAATTCATAAGGAATGTTTAGCACCATTATACTTGGAATTATTAAGATTGGGTAGAAAATCACTAAATGATGAAAAAATTAGTGATGAGGAAATTAAAAAAATTGAATCACTAGAGTCAAAATTAGATCATTTAGCAAAAGGCAATAGCCTTACAATTCCTAAAAAATTTGATGAATAATGAAAATATCAGTAGTAATTCCTGTTTATAACACAGAAAAATATATTGAAAATTGTATAGAATCTGTTCTTAATCAAACATATAATGAGATTGAAATTTTGGTGATTAATGATGGTTCTACTGATTCAACTAATTTAATTTTAAAAAAATTTGAAAATAGAATTAAAATAATTAACAAAGATAATGGTGGAACTGCATCTGCACTCAATATGGGAATAAAACACATGACAGGAGAATGGTTCAAGTGGTTAAGTGCTGATGATGTTTTAAAACCAGACGCTATTGAAAAAGTAGTTTTTGAGATTCAGCAACTTGAGAAAAATTCAGTAAATTGTATTTTTTATTCAAATTATGATATAATTAATGAAAATGGAAAAATCATTGATACGTTTGAAGAACCAAATAATAATTCTCTTGACGCTTTTCAAAGAAATATAATTCTTTTAGATCATTATTATGGAAATGGAACAACTTCAATAATGCATAAATCAATTTTTGATAAATGCGGTATGTTTGATGAAACATTAAGATACAAAGATGACTATGAATTTTGGCTTCGTTGTTGTTTACTTTATGATTATGAACTTCATTTAGTAAATCATAATTTAGCCCAATACAGAATTCATGAATCACAATTAACAAAAAAACGATATGATGATGCATTAAAGCAAATTGATCATATAAAATCAAAAATTATTTCACAACTATCCACTAATTTACAAACAAAATATCTTACTGCTCTTGAAAATTATAAAAAACAAAAACCACTCAAAACCAAATTAAGGCATAATTTAAGAGATCTTATATTCAAGATTTTACCTAAAGGTTTGTCAAATAAAATTCTTAAAGTATACTTGAGTAAAAAATCCAATTGATCATATCTTTTCTATTCTAGAATATTGTAACTTATGACTTGATTGAATCTTTTTTAACCGCTCAAGATAATTACAATGATAGGAATTTTTTATTATGAATATTCTAATTACGGGAGGAATGGGTTTTGTTGGATTACATCTATGTGAATATCTTGTTAAACAAGATCATAAAATTATAATCTATGATAATCTTTCCAACTCTCAAACCATACGTCTAGACTCAAATATCCAAATTATTGAAGGAGATATACTTGATTATCCGTTATTATCTAAATCGCTAAAAAACATACAAACTGTAATTCATCTAGCAGCACAAATCAGTGTCACTGATTCTATCAAAGATCCAGATAACACCATAAAAGTCAATGTAGTTGGAACAAAGAATCTTCTTAATGGATGTATAGAAAATAACATTAAAAATTTTATTGGAATTTCAACTGCTGCAGTATTTGGAAATCAAAATACAGTACTTACTGAAAATTCTAAAACTGATCCAATCTCCCCTTATGGAAAAAGCAAACTAATAATGGAAGAAAGTATAATTAATTTTTCAAAAAAACATAATCTAAATTATATTATACTACGATTTTTTAATATTTATGGTCTCGGGCAATCTCCACAGTATGCTGGAGTGATTACAAAATTTCTAAAAAATATTGGAGAATGACAAACCACTAGAAATCTATGGTGATGGAAATCAAACTCGAGATTTTATTCATATTGATGATGTGGTTGAATGCATTAACTTGGCAATGAGAAATTTGGAAGGAAAATCCGGAAGAATCTTCAATATCGGTAGTGGAAAGAATACTAGTATATTGGAGTTAGCCAATCTATTACTAAAATTATCTAGAAAAGATTTACCAATTCATTTTAAATCTATGACTAAAGGAGATATCATACATAGCCAAACATCAATAAATCTTGCAAAAAAAGAACTATGTTTTGAACCAAGATCTCATTGCAAGAAGGATTATCCAAGTTTTTGAAAGATTGTATTTAATATGCCTCAAAATCACCAATATTAAAATTGGATTATAATACAAAGATGCATTCGTCACTAAGAACAGTAGAATGGAAAGATAACAAAGTTGTAATGATTGATCAAACTAAATTACCAAATGAACTTGTATTTGTAGAATATGACGATTTTATTCAAGTTGCCGATGCAATCAGTACTCTAGTAGTTAGAGGAGCTCCTGCAATTGGTGTATCTGGAGCATTTGGATTGGCATTAGCAGTATTACAAAGTAATGCATCTACTAAAGAAAAATTAATTTCGGATTTAGAAGATGCAAGAAAAATTCTCTTTGCAACTAGACCTACTGCAGTAAATTTAGGATGGGGATTAGAAATAATCATGAATGTTGCAAAGTCTGGAGACACTGTAGAACAAATAAAAGAATTAGTTATTTCTAAAGCCAAAAAAATGGCAGATGAAGATATTGAAATTAACAAAACCATGGGAAAGAACGGTTCTGTTCTTTTTGATGATAACGATACTATCATGACTCATTGTAATGCAGGCGCTTTAGCTACTGTAGCCTATGGAACGGCATTAGGTGTTATTCGTGCAACTAGAGAGAGTGGAAAAAATATCAAAGTGATAGCTACTGAGACTAGACCCATTCAACAAGGCTCAAGACTTACTGCATTTGAACTAAAACATGATGGATTCGATGTTAGTCTTATTCCAGATACTGCTGTTGGATATACAATGGCAAATGGCCTAGTAAACAAGGTTATAGTAGGTGCAGACAGAATTGTAAAAACTGGTCATGTCTTTAACAAAATTGGAACCTATCAAGTTGCTACTATGGCAAAACAACACGGAATTCCATTTTATGTGGCAGCACCATTATCGACTATTGATATGGAAACAAAGGTAGAAGATGTAATAATTGAGATGCGAAAAGGAACTGAAGTCACAGGCATAGGTGACAAAAAAACTGCTCCTGATGACATTAATGTAATAAATCCAGCATTTGATATGACTCCTCCAGAACTAATTTCAGCAATAATTACTGAAAAAGGCGTGGCTAAACCACCCTATGAAGAATCTATCAAAAAATTATTTGAAGCTAATTAATAGAAAGTTTTTATTGTTTTTCAAACCCATTTTGCAATATGAGCACTGTTACTGCACAAGCAATTGAGGATTCACTCAAACAATGCATGGATCCTGAGGTTCCTTTGAATATTGTAGAGATGGGATTAATTTATGGAATTGATGTTGCAGAAAACAATGACGTTAATATCAAAATGACCATGACCACACAAGGCTGTCCACTACATGAAACACTAGTTTCAGATGCTACAAGATATGTCAAAAAAGTTCCAGGTGTTAATAATGTCAAAGTAGACATTGTATGGGAACCTGCATGGTCAATGGATAAAATGTCTGAAGAGGCAAAAATTAAAATCAAAAATATGGGATCTGGACTGAATACTCCTGCGCCAATTAACTATGAAACTGCATTACCTCAAGGAGTAGGTAAACTAGTCAAACAAGAAGACGGTTCAATGGTATTAGCAAATGAACATGAACAAAGCTTTATGGTAAATCAGGCAATCGTAGACTTTTGGAAGTCTTGTAACGGACAACGCAAAGTCACTGAACTAGTAGAAGTGTTTGCTAAACAAACAGGATTACAAAGAAATCAAGTTGAAAAAGAAGTCATGCAATTACTCCAACAATTACGTGATGGTGGATTAATTGCCATTGCAGGTCAACCTGATACACCAAATGTTGAATTTAAAAAATAATTTTAAAAAATATAGTTAGAATTTGCACCATCAAAGTTTATTGTAACTCCAGAAAGATATTTTATTTTATTTTCAATAATTGCTTTTACAAAGTTTCCAATCTCTTCTGGTTCTCCTAATCTTTTCATAGGTAAGGATTTTTTGAATTCTTCAACATTTTTTATTAACTCTTTAGTTCTATCCGTGTTAATTGGACCTGGTGCTATATTGACACAACTGATATTTTTTCCAGCATACTCTTTGCTTAAAATTTTGAAAACCTCACTGAATGCAGCACGATATGCACAAGAAATTATTAATTTTGGATTTGGCTCTTTAATTACATTTGAGCTAATCAAAAAGATGTATCCTCCATCATTTACTTTGATATTCTGTAAAATAGTACAAAATCCCAAAAATAATTGATTGTGATATAGTTTCCAATCATCTTCAGTAATAGTTGAGAATTGCTTTGGAGCAGGACCTCCTGTGTTTAGAACTAGAATATCTGTTTGATTGTGTGTTTCTAGAAATTTTTTTACACTATTCAAATCTGATGTATCAATATCATTTTTAGAAGCTGCAAAAACATCAATTTCTATAGACTTTAGTGATTCTGAAATTGCTTTTCCTATTCCTCTTGAACCACCAAGAACAATTGCTCTAGTCATATTATCTTGAAAATGATACTTTATAATTAAATTTCTTTAATTTCACTAATTGTACCCAAAACAGAATCCATCTTTACGATGACTTTTTTCTCATCCCAGCCTAATGCAACATACCAATCTCCTGCATCATCATGATATTTTGTTTCTAGTGTTTTGATATCGTCTGGTTTTACATCATATTTTTTTGCAATTCCAGACACTGCAAGTGCAACTGCATCTTTTTCCTTTTCCAGTCTTCTTTTCATCAGACCAATTCCTGGACTCATAATTTTCCTATCTTCTATGTTCTAATATAGTTAATTGGCAAAATTACCCATAAAGTTTCCTTTTCCTAATTGAAAACCTTTCAATATTTTATATTTCAATCAAAAATAGAAATAACATGAAATTTATCCAAATAATTACAAATTCCACACTTGCAAAACCTACAACTCTAGTTTCTTTAGTTTCTATTCTTGCAGTTTTTGGACCATTCATTTCAGTTTCTGGAGGATTTTGGGATGCAGTTAATCATTTGGTGAATGAACCTGAGTATTTTTGGAGTATTCAACACATGGTTGTATATTTTGGAGTTTCCTTGGTTGCATCTGCTGGTCTTTTGAGCATGATTCTTTTAATAAAAAAATCTGTACATGGAATTCTAAAAACTGGAATTTTACTTGTAGTATTTGGTGCTGTAATTCAACTAATTGCAGGTTTTGTAGATTCTGTTTCTCATGATGTGTATGGTATTGATGGGTTGATTTCATGGTCACATCAACCACTCGAATTAGGTTTAGTTTTAGCAGCACTTGGTGGATTTCTGGTACTAAAAAATAAAGAACATACCAAACTCAAAATTTTAATTCCATTTTCAATAATTTCTTTTCTTTTCTTTACAACTTGGCTTGTGTTTAATTTTGCTTTAATTTTTGGACATACAATACAATGTATCTATATTCACGTAATATTCTCATCAGGATGCTCAATTTTGTAATTTCTTAATTTGATAAACGATGAAATGACAATAATAATTCCTCCTGCAAAAGTCATAATTCCTGAATAAATCATTTCTTCCACCGCTGTATTTCCTAATTCTATTTGTATGTCAATTGGATGTTCTAATGTATTGACAACATTTATTGTATATTTTCCGCTCTGATCAAAATCAAAATAACTCACAGACATTTTTGTTTCTATATTTTTTTCTGAAATAATATTTTCATTATCATCTAATACTTGAACAAATATTTTGTATTTTAGAAATTCAGGCATAAAAATTTTATAATATCCGACTCCATTCCCTTCAAAATTTAATTGAATTTTATGAGAGTGTTGTGATTCTACAGTAAACCCTTCTGAAATTTTATTACTTTCTAAAAATATCCCTGATGTCCAAATAATTCCTATCACGCTTAGTATGATTCCAATTTTGAACAGTGATATCTTCAAATCAATAATTTTGTAAATCATTTGCCTAATAAGATAATCTAAAGGGCTCGGAGGGCTTCGATCCCTCGACCTAGCGGTTCGAAGCCGCTCGCACTATCCAGGCTGTGCAACGAGTCCAAAGAAGTAAGATTTTAACAGGCCTAAATATTTGTCTAGATACTTTGAAGGTATCAAAAAAAGTTACAGGTGTTGAATATGCAATTCGAGATATAGTTTTAGCTGCAAGAAAAGTAGAACAAAAAGGAATGAAAGTTGATTATCTCAACATCGGTGATCCCTGTACAGTTTGGTTTTCAACCACCAGACAATGTTAAGCAAGCTATGATTGATGCAATTAACAAAGGAGAAAACTATTACTCCTCATCTGAAGGTCTCTTGGAATTAAGAGAAGAGATTGCTAAAAAAGAAAATGCTAAAGGACTATCAATTTCAGCTGATGAAATTCTAGTTACTAATGGTGTCTCTGAAGGACTAGACATGGTAATTTCATCAATTGTAGAAGAAGGTGATGAGGTACTGTTTACCAGGACCATATTATCCACCATATGCATCATATGTAAGACTACGTGGTGGAATTCCTGTAGAGTTTGCAGTAGACTTGAATAATTCTACACCTGACATTGATGATATTAAATCAAAAATTACATCAAAGACTGTTGCTATTTGTTTGATTAGTCCAAACAATCCTACTGGTGTGGTGTTTAATGAAAATTCACTCAAAGAACTAGTAAACATTGCAAATCAACATAATCTCTACATAATATGTGATGAAATTTATGATCAAATTATTTTTGATGAAAAATTTGTGGGAATAGGCAAAGTTGCAGGAGATTCACCTGTAATAGTTCTAAATGGTTTTTCTAAAGTTCATCTCATGTCTGGCTGGAGAATTGGATACATTGCATTTAATCAATCATCCACAACTTGAAGCATTACGAGAACATCTTCCAAAACTAGCAAGAGTTAGGATTGCAACTAGTCTTCCAGTACAACATGCAGCTTTGGAATCTCTTCGTGGACCACAAGACTACATTAGTCACTTTGTTTCTGAAATCAAAAAACGCAGAGACTTGGTTGTAAAACGTCTCAATGAAATGCCTGGAATTTCTTGTCCCAATCCAAAAGGTGCATTTTATGCATTTCCAAAGATCGAAGACAATAGATTTGGTACAGATAAAGAATTTGTTACAAAATTTTAGAAACTAAAGGCGTACTTACTGTTCATGGTTCTGGATTTGGTAAACAATATGGAAGCGGACATTTTAGACTTGTTTATCTTCCTAGTCTTGAAATATTGGATTCTGCAATGAACAAAATTGAAGAATTCGTTAGTTAGAAATTCCAAACTGAAAACTTTTCAGGAATTATTTCTATAATACAGTCAGTATCATCAAGTAATTCTTTTGCAGATTTGCTCTTTAATGTCTTAAAGTATCGTAAAAGAATTTTTTTTGCAATTGTTTTTACTTTATCATTCTCTAAAATTAAATTAGCATCTCCTTGCCCCATAACTCCATAAATATTTGGGGCATTAACTCCTACATCAACACAAAAGGCAACGCGTTTGTTTGTTTTTGCATTTTTTGCCTTCTGAGTTTTGGTGTTTGTTCCTATGTAGATCTTTTTTCCACTATACAGATACCAAACAGGGGCAATATGTGGAGTTTTGTTTTTATCAATTGTTGCTAGTCGTAATACTTTTTGTGATTTTAGAAATTCATCTCTTTTGTTCATGTTTTCTAAATCCTAATGCTATCATAAAAATCCCAAAGCCAAGCATTACAATTGAAACTTTTTCATTTGTAATTTCTCCATTTAACAAAAAATCTACAACAAATTCTGGTCCCCAGATTAATAGCTGTCTGACTAGAACTATTCCTGCCATTACAGAAAAAAGCACACCCATTGCTGTAAACCAATTTCTGCCTCGCCTATAGTATTCGTGACTCATGATTAATGAAAAAAACTAGACTTAGACGATTTTAATGCCAGGATTTTTAATCTTATTTTTTATCATTGCATTTAGTAAAAGTGGTGTGGACATTTCTGCAAAATAAGATAATTCTACTGGGCCCAAGTAAATTGGTCTTAGTCCTTTGATTTCATTAATTAATCCATTTACCACTTGAACTGATTCATCATCATCTCCACATACAAAGATGTCATAATCAAGTTCTAATGTTGGATTGACTAATTTCTTTTCAGAAATCACATGAAATGCAGAAACTAATTTTGATTTGTTCTTCATGTGTTTTGATACTAGTTGATATGAAAATGGTTTGTTTTCCTTAATTGCCACGCATTCAAATCCAACATCTGTTTTTGTCATTGGAACAATTGGAGAGACAACAACACAACTGTCTTTGATCTCAGGTAATATTCCAGAACATGTTGAATCAATATTATCATATGGAATTGATAAAATCAAAACATCACTATCTTTTGCAACTGAAAGATTATCACTTCCAGAAATTGTTCCCTTTATTTCTCCAAATGCTTCTTTTGCAAGATTAGTATATTCTACTGCTGAATCTGATGCTCGTGTAGCATCTCTAGAACCAATAATCACATCATGGTTTTGTGACCATCTTAAAGCAAAACCTTTACCCATTCCACCAGTTCCACCGATAATTCCTATTTTCATGATAATCTATCTGATAATGTTATTATTATCTCTATTTGAATTTCGATCAAATTGGGGACAAATAATTTTTCTTAGACATGGTCAGGCAAAAAACAACACTGAGAGAATCTTGGCTGGCAGAACAGAAGGTGTTCCATTAACTGATACTGGAATAAAACAGGCTGAACATACTGCTCAATTACTTGCAGACATGAATATCTCTGCAATTTATTCAAGTCCAATAGAAAGAGCAAAACATACTGCAGAAATTGCTGGAAAACACAACTCACTTGATGTTACAATTGATGATCGTCTAATTGAACTTGATATGGGAAAATTTACTGGCATGCCATATGATGAAATTTTTAAAAGTCACGGTAATGTCTTTATGAAATTCTATAATGGCGAACTTGAGATTGCTCATAATGGAGTAGAAACTTTTCCCGATGTCAAAAAACGAATTCTGGGAATAGTTGATCATATAATTGAAAAACATCCTGATGAGAATGTATTGCTTGTAACCCATATGGATCCAATCAAAGCAATGCTTTCAACTGTTATTGATCTGTCTCCTACCAATCTCTTTGAATTAATAATAGCAAATGCCTCTCTTAACATCTTTAGAGAAAAGGATAGAAAATTTTCACTTTCGGGACTTAATGTAATGCATCCATCACGTTTCGATCAAGGTTGGTAGTTAGTAATCTTGAAAACCCTTAAATAGAAAAAATAGGTTTCGTCAGTCAATCGCTAATGGAAAGGATGGTCGGATTATTCTTAGTATTGGCAGTTTTAGTAATGATTCCAGCTATAGACTTAGCATTTGCTGCAGGTGACGAACCTGGAGAATATCTTGATCGTAGAGTGATTATTTGGAATTTGTTCTTTAGAATGATGACTGTTGCATTTACAGTTGGTGCAGTAGTAGCTGGAACAATGATTTGGTTAGTTTGGAGATTCAGAGAATCTCATCCAAAAGCAAAACCAACTGCATATGAGGGGACTGACTGGTAGAATTGAGTGGACACTCTAACTGGCCTGAATGGATTTACGTTGCAGTTGTAATTGCATTAATGGCATGGGTTGGAGCAGAAGCGTGGAATGCTGAAAGACTTATTGAACATATTCCTGCAGATGCTAAAGTAATCAAAGTAACTGGACAACAATGGTTCTGGACTTTTGAGCATGAAGATGGAACAAAAGAAATTGGTGAACTACATGTTGAAGTCTGGAAAGGCATACAAATTTGAGATAATGTCAAAAGATGTAATTCATTCTTTTAACATTCATGATTATGTTGTTTTGATGGATGCAGTTCCTGGTAGAGTCAATACTGTATGGTTTGCTCCAGATGCAGTAGGAACTCATGATATTCAATGCAGAGAATATTGTGGCTTGATTCATTATAACATGCGCGGAACTCTTTATGTGGAGGAACCATCAACTTGATAACATTATTATCACAACTTTCTATTGTTTCAAGCGAGGAGATTAACTAATGGTTCTAGAATTAGAAAAGCCACGTCCAATTTGGCAAATAATGTTCTCAACACATCACACTGATATTGGTTTACTCTATCTTATTTCCTCACTAGCATTCTTGTTCTTAGGTGGTACACTAGCT
>PVMK01182904.1_pt1 | contig 20970 bp, 12 predicted proteins | sample 1853481 | NCBI WGS metagenome assembly PVMK01 (sample SAMN08533507, study PRJNA380276) | Marine sediment metagenome, whole genome shotgun sequencing project.
TTAAGACCGATATTGATCGCTAATTTCAGGATTTTTTGAAAGAAATCATACATTTTAAGTAGAAAATCGTCTGCCGTTTAGGCGAAATCGTTTTCGCTTACAAAACCTGTAATTTCTATACATTATACTAATGAATGCCTAAAGTTTATTTAAATTAGTGAACATTAATAATAATAAAATCTATACGATCGCTTATGAAAAATAAGATACTATTATGGTCGGTCACAGCTGCATTGGCAGGATTTTTATTCGGCTTTGATACTGTAGTTATTTCGGGAGCCAATGAACCCATTAAACAATTATGGAATACAAGCCCTTTATTTCATGGGACATTTATAATGTCCATGGCGCTTTGGGGTACGGTATTCGGCGCTCTTTTCGGTGGTATCCCTTGCGATAAATTTGGACGGAAAAAAACCCTGTTTTGGATTGGAATTTTATATTTAGGTTCGGCCATAGGTTCGGCTTTTGCACCCGATCCGTATACTTTTTCGTTCTTCAGATTTTTAGGAGGATTGGGTGTTGGAGCATCTTCAGTAGCCGCTCCAATTTATATTTCTGAAATTTCCTCTTCCAAAAATCGAGGGCGTCTCGTGGCGCTTTATCAGTTTAATATTGTTCTTGGGATATTTATAGCTTTTATATCTAACTATTTATTAAAAGGCATCGGTGGCGAAAATGATTGGCGATTGATGTTGGGAGTTGAAGCCGTTCCAGCTTTATTGTATTCAATCATGATCATTATTGTACCCAATAGCCCAAGATGGCTTGTGGTTAAAAAACGAGATGATGAAGGCGCTCTTAAAGTATTGAACCTTATTTATAAGGCAGAAGAAGCCGTACAAAAATTAAAAGAGATTAAAGAACATGTAACAGCAACTTTAAAGAAAGAAAGTATATTTACCAGAAAATATAAAACCGTTCTATGGTTAGCCTTTTTTATCGCCTTTTTCAATCAATTATCCGGGATCAATTTTGTCCTTTATTACGCTCCGGAGATATTAGAGAGATCAGGATTAGCTGCCAAAGAATCCTTGTTCAGTTCAATATCCATAGGAATAGTAAATCTCATTTTTACCTTCGTAGGAATTCGCCTTATCGATAAATTGGGACGACGTCAATTAATGAAGATAGGCTCGATAGGTTATATTATTAGCCTGGCAATGGTAGGTTGGTGTTTTTATAGCGACGCAAGTTCCGCCTTATTATTGACTTTTATTTTAGTCTTTATTGCCTCACACGCTATAGGTCAGGGAGCGGTGATCTGGGTATTCATTTCTGAAATATTTCCAAATAAGGTGCGTGCCTTTGGACAATCATGGGGAACAGGAACCCACTGGGTGTTTGCCGCTATTATAACATTAATTACCCCGGTATTCCTGGATAAGAATGCAGGAATATTCAAGGATAATCCATGGCCTATATTTATATTTTTTGCATCCATGATGGTACTTCAATTATTATGGGTTATTTTTAAAATGCCGGAAACTAAGGGTGTTTCATTGGAGGAATTGGAGGATAAATTAATAAAGGACATGGATTAAATCGATTCAGCATAATTAACTAAAAATAGAGTGATGAATGTTATTTGTTTCGGGGAGGTTCTATGGGATGTTTTTCCAACACATAAGACCATTGGCGGGGCTCCATTAAACGTGGCTTTGCGATTAAGTTCCTTTGGCCACGAGGTAACTATGGTCAGTGCTGTGGGTAACGACGATGACGGTAAAAAAATAATCTCCTTTATGGACTCTAACAATGTTCTTACAGAACATGTGCAAATTGATCATTCCCATAATACGAGTCAGGTTCATGTGACCTTGGATCAACAAGGTACGGCTTCATATACAATTGCTTATCCTTGTGCCTGGGATTTTATTCGGGTATCGCCGTCTTTAGATTCGATTATCCGGGAATCGGATGCCATTATTTTTGGAAGTTTGATTACCAGGAGTAAAATTTCAAGGGATACCCTCACAGAGCTCCTCAAGGCAGCAAAGTATAAGGTGTTTGACGTGAATTTAAGGCCGCCTCATTATAATATGGACATTCTTACCGATCTTATGGATGCTGCGGATTTCATCAAGTTTAATGATGAGGAACTTCTGGAGATCTCCCAGAATTTAGGGTTTGAATCCGGGGATATTGAAGGCCGGATAAAATACATTGCCGAGAGGACGAATACCCAAACTATTTGTGTGACAATGGGTAAAGAAGGCGCCGTATTATTGTTAAACGGGATGTTTTATAAAAATAGCGGTTGTGTGGTCAAAGTAAAGGATACCGTTGGAGCAGGCGATTCATTCCTTGCATCTCTTGTTCATAATATTCTAAATGGTAATGACCCCCGGGAATCTTTGGATTTTGCCTGTACTGTCGGGGCACTCGTGGCTGCCAGTGAGGGCGCAAACCCCATAATATCCAATAAGGACATACAAGCGATGCTCAGATCATAGCTCAGGGTTTTAATCTTGCTATTGGATAACCTGTTTGGTAGAATTCCTTGGGATAATTTTGGTTGAAACTTCAACGATCTCCTGTCGGACCGGTTCCCCGTTTTTAATTTGATGAAGTTCATTATATAATAACTTGAAGGCTTTTCTCCCCATATTATAGCCCGGTTGATCTACCGTTGTTAAAGAGGGCGATGTGATTTTTGATAAGAACCAGTTGCTAAAGCCCATAATCGAGATCTGATCCGGAATACCAATTCCCAATTCATTCAATCTTACCAAAACTCCTGTGGCCACAAGATCGGTAAAGGCGAAAACGCCATCGACATCAGGATGATCTTCAAGTATTTTTTCTGCTGCATGGTATCCATCCTCAAAAGACAAGTTTTCGGTCAAATAGATTAAAGAATTATCAAATGGAATATTGTAAGTTTCAAGCGCTAGTTTATAACCCGTAAATCGATCAATAGTGGTTTGGGGTTTTAGAGGGCCTCTAACATGAGCGATTTTTCTACATCCTGTCTTAATAAGATATTCGGTTGCATTAAAGGCCGCTTTCTTATCATCTATAATGACCTTCGAGCAGTCGATGGATTTAGAAATTTTATCATATAAAACCACGGGTGTGCCCTGGTTAATAATTTCTTTTATGTGATCGTATTGAACGGTCATATCCGATAGGGATAAAAGAATGCCATCGATATTTTTATCAACCAATAGTTGCAATTGCTTTTTTTCCTTCTCATAAGATTCTTCCGTTTGAAGAATTATAACAAGATATCCCTGTTCTGATGCCGAATTAATTACGCCGTCAATAATATTTGAAAAAAAATGATGTACAATTTTTGGAATGATCAGACCAATAATTTTTGATTCCTGATTTCTTAAACTTTGAGCAAAAGCATTAGGTTTATAATTTAAGGAGCTGGCAAGTTCCACAACCCTTTGTTTGGTACTTGCACTTATATCAGGATAGTCTTTTAAGGCTTTAGAAACTGTGGCTACCGAAATATCTAATGTATTTGCAATTATTTTTAAGGTTGCTTTAGGCATACTGAAAGAATTATTTGAAAAATTTTAAAAGGCATTTTCTATTTTTTAATGAACATTAACAAATTAATGAAATATTACTGATGCCTTATTTATATAGGGTCTAAGTTAAGTAAAATTGGATTACCGAAATCGTTTTCGGTAAAAATACGGTTGATTTTTTTACTATTTTTTGTGATGCCCAAAAAAAAGTTAAACTTCGTTAATTAGATGTTAAGATTAATTTCTTATCTTATGTGATTACAATTTGCATCGTAACTTAAAGACCGAAACTGTATAAATTTTTTCAATGAATAAAAACAAGCAATTTTAGTCGTTGAATTAATTAATTTCAAACCATATTAATTATCAAACTTTAAATTAACTAGAATACCATATAAATATGAAAAACAAATTACTTAAAAAGCTAATACTTCCGGTTTTTTTACTTTTAGGAAGTTTTATTTATGCGCAAACAGTTACAGGCGTCGTATCTGATGCTTCGGGACCAGTCCCTGGAGCCAACGTGTTAGTAAAAGGCACGACAACAGGAACCGTTACAGATTTTGACGGAAATTATTCAATCGAGGTTAATAATGGAGATACTTTAGTTTTTTCATTTATTGGCTATCTCACACAAGAGATTAACTACACAGGGCAATCTTCTATTAACGTTTTATTAGAAGAAGACGCCGCTCAATTAGATGAGGTTATAATTATTGGTTATGGTACAACCACCGTTAAGGATGCAACGGGTTCGGTATCATCTGTTAAGTCTGAAGATTTTAACGGAGGTGTAATTTCTTCTCCGGAACAATTGATACAAGGTAAAACTGCAGGGGTGCAAATTACCCAGACTAGTGGTGAGCCAGGAGCAGGAATTAATATACGTATTAGAGGTACAACTTCCGTACGGTCTAATAATAATCCGTTATTTGTGGTTGATGGGGTCCCTTTAGCGGGAGATGACACCGGAGCAACAGGACAAGATGTGGGCTTTGGTACAAGTACTGCTAGAAATCCATTAAACTTCTTGAATCCTAGCGATATAGAAAGTATCAGTATCTTAAAAGATGCTTCATCTACTGCAATATATGGTTCCAGAGGAGCAAATGGAGTAGTGATCATTACTACGAAAAGTGGAAGAGGAGCTCGGGGCGGTGTATTTGAATTTGCATCTACGCTTAGTTTTGCTTCCGCAGCAGAAAGATATGATCTATTAGGTCCTGAGGCATTCTTAGCTGGAGTTACTCAATTTGGTGGTGATGCTGCTTTGCAAGATGCTGGCTCAAGTACAGATTGGCAAGACGTTGTACTAAGATCTGTCGTTTCTCACAATCAAAACATTTCATATTCAACTGCTTATGATAATGGTTTTGTTAGGGCAACAGTAGGTTATGGACAAGAAAATGGAATTGTTGAAAATTCGTCATTAGAAAGATTAACCGGTAGGGTTAATTGGACACACCGTTTGTTTGATGATAAATTGACACTTAATTTACAGACAACTTTTTCTAGAGTAAATGATGAAGCGCCTGCTCTTAGTGGTAGTGCTGGATTTAGAGGTGATGCGTTAGGGGCTGCATATTCTGCAAATCCAACCTGGCCAAATGATCCTGATTTTAATCCTGGGGGGCAAAGAAATCCTGCCACCTATTTAGCATATGTTGAAAGTAAAACCAGAACGAACAGAACCTTATTGAACCTTTCTGCAGATTATAAATTTACACCTGAATTGTCGGGTAAAATAAATGTAGGCTATGATACTTCTGATTCAGAAAGAGGTACTGCCGTTTCAGAATTCGCTAGAAATATTGGAGATGGAACCTTTGGTAATGGTATAGGAAGATTAAATGATATTGAAGTTGAAAATAAATTGTTTGAACTTACCTTTACATACGATAAAGAGTTTGAGAATTCAAAATTAGAGGCCTTAATAGGATACTCCTTTCAGGATTTCCATAGAAACGGTAGAAATGTAAATGGATGGGGGTTTACTAATTCTGATTTAGGTCAAATGGTTAGTGATTTAGAACAAGCTTCATCGACTATAGAAAATGCTATTTCAGGTAGCTATCAACAATATGGATATAACGATCAAGGCACCTTCTTTGTTAATAGATTGTTTCCTACACCTGCAACTGACACTCCTGGGGCTCCAAGCGGAGTAACGAACGTGAGATCAGTTACCGGAGATACATTTGACTCGACTGATGAAATACAATCATACTTCGCCAGAGTTAATTATACCATTGCTGACAAATATTTGTTTACTGTAACCGTAAGGGCCGATGGTTCTTCTCGTTTTGGTGAAAATAATCAATATGGTTATTTTCCTTCAGGAGCTTTTGCATGGAAGATAAATGAAGAAGATTTTATGGGAGATACTTTTTCTACCTTAAAACTTAGATTAGGATATGGTATAACAGGTAACCAAGATGGCTTAGGCTATGGTAATTTTATTACCAGACAACGTTATGGTGCCCCGGGAATAAATAATGATGGAACTATTAACCCTCCAGGTCTTGGTACAGTTGCTTTTCCAAATCCCGATTTGAAATGGGAAGAAACAACTTCCTATGGTGTTGGTGTTGATTTCGGATTAGGTAATGATAGATTAACGGGTAGTATTGATTATTATAAAAAAGAAACAACAGATTTATTATTTCTGACGCAAGCGGCACAACCTTCACCGCAACCTACTTTCTTCCAAAATTTGGATGCTACAGTATTGAATCAAGGTGTTGAGTTTTCACTTAATTATGATATTATTCGTTCTGAGGATTTAAATTGGGATGCTAGTTTTAATATTGCATATAATGAAAATGAATTACAGGATTTTGCCGGATTCATTCCTGCAGGTACCATTCGTGGTCAGGGCTTATCAAATGCCTTTGCTCAAATGCTTGCTGGAGGACACCCATTATTTTCTTATTTTTTAAGAGAGTTTGGAGGATTTGATGAAAATGGACAACCTATTGGTGACATACAAGATTTTGTAGGTAAAAGTGCCTTGCCTGATATTAACACAGGATTCTCTACGAATCTTTCATATAAGAATTGGGATTTTTCAGCATACTTTGCGGGTCAGTTTGGACATTATATATATAACAATACTCAAAATGCCTTATTTACGGCAGGGGCTATTGCGAATGCACGTAATGTAACACCAGATGTGTTAACAAGTGGTGAAGCTGGCAATGCAGAAGCTTCCGTATCTACACGTTTCTTAGAAAGTGGTGATTTTGTCCGCCTTCAAAACGTAAGTATAGGCTATAATTGGCGTCTAAAAGAAGAAAGCGCAATAAAAAGCCTAAGATTTTATGTAAATGGTCAGAACCTATTTGTAATTACAAATTATAGTGGTTTAGATCCAGAAGTAAGTACTGCTGCTAGCGATTTTCTAAATAGTATACCTACAGCCGGAATTGATTATACATCATTCCCTAAACCAAGAACATTTACATTAGGCATAAATGCAACATTTTAAAAAATAAACAAGATGAAAAAAAGACAAATTAAATTTAATGTATTACTGACCTTAATGGTGGTAATGACCTTCTCTTGTACTGATTTGAATATTGAAGAAACTGACTCTATTTTCTTAGAATCTGCAGGGGGTGAATTTACAGGAGTACCGGACGTAGAATCTTCGTTGACTAATTTATACGGAGGTGTTCGAGGGCAAATAGAGAGCCATGAAAATTTATTTGGGTTGAGTGAAGTTACTTCTGACGAATTGATTATTCCTACTAGGGGTACAGACTGGGGAGATAATGGTATTTGGAGAACTTTACAATCACATACCTGGGGACCTAATCATTTATTTATATTAAATACATGGAACAATTTTAACCAGAATGCCTTTTTGGCCAATGAAATCATTGATGCTAGAAGTAATCCATCTACAGAACAAGCGGCAGAAGCTAAGTTTCTAAGAGCTTTTAATATGTGGGTAATTATGGATATGTTTGGCCAAGTACCATTTAGAGAGGTTGATGAAGGTCCGGATGTTAATCCAAAGGTATTGACTAGAGTTGAAGCCTTAACTTTTATCATGCAAGATCTGGATGATGCTATTGCTGGTTTGCCATCAAGAGCACCAGGTGAAACGGACAAAGCGGGTATAGCTGCTGCCAAGTTTTTAAAAGCAAAAATATTGTTGAATAAACATGTTTATACTGGATCCGGATCAGCTGACGCTGCAGACATGACTGCTGTTATCAGCCTGGTTGATGACATTGCTGCGGAAGGACATGCATTAGAAGCGGGTTATTTTGACATTTTTAAGGAGGATGTGGATTTAGAAACAATATGGCATACAGGTGCCTCTACAGGCAACAGAATGTGGAGTGGATTGCACTACCACCAGGTTACGCCTACTAACACCGGAGGTGGTTGGAATGGTTTTTCAACTTTAGCAGCTTTTTATGATTCGTTTGAAGGCCCTCCAAATTCCAATTTTGCAGGAGAAGGACAAGAAGAACGTAGAGGATGGGTACCTGGACCTACAAATTCAGACCCTACAAATTATGGAATTGGTTTTGGATTCTTAATTGGACAACAAGCTGCTAATGATGGGTCTCCATTATTAGATCGAGCTGGTGCACCATTGGTATATACAAAAGAGTTTGCCGGATTGGTCGGTAATAATGAACGTCACGGAGTACGTGTTATTAAATATCATCCTGCTAACGGTGATTTTGCCGGACATGTAATTGTATTTAGATATGCTGATGCCCATTTAATGAAGGCAGAAGCTATGATGAGAAGCAGTGGTGATGCTACAGCTCTGGTCAATGAATTACGAACCCTTAGAGGTGCAACTCCTTTTGGTAGTGTGTCTGAAAGCGATATGCTTGCAGAGAGAGGTAGAGAATTGTATCAGGAAACTGTTAGAAGAGTTGACTTAATACGATTTGGTGAATTTACGAGTGATTGGGAATTTAAAGAGCCTGTAGCAGTTGGTGATGAAAGTAAAAATTTATTTCCAATACCAACAAACGCCTTATTGTCTAATCCTAATTTAGTACAAAACCCAGGATATTAATTTATAAATATAAATTTTGAGTTATAAAAAAAGCCCTTTAAATAAAGGGCTTTTTTTATAAAATAATTAGTGGTTTTAAAACTCAAAATAATAACCAATAATTTTTATAAACACCAATAATCAGCATCATATATACAATGGGGAAAATTAAATTTTTAATTGCTTTTATAATTTGTGGAGGTTTAGCATGGTATTTATTTATTAAACCACATGATTATATTATTAGATTTAAAATAAATACATCTCCGGGAACTTTGTGGAGTGGGGTCGAAGATTGGAACATAATAAATCAAAAGAAAAATTTATTTTCGTACGAAATAAATAAAAAAAGGCCTTTTACCTTTTTAAGTGAAACAATACAAATAAATAACACAAATTTAGAAATAGACTGGAGTTTTAAGTCACTTACAGATTCAACAACCCATGTAATAGCTGGAATTACAGAAAAAGAGAATACCATTTATAACCGAATTACAGCACCGTTTACAAGCACTTTATTCAAAAAAATGATCTTAAAATTAGTTCAGGATTACAAAGATGGCATTGAATATCAATTAAAACAGAAATTTAAAGTAAAAGTTGTTGGAGTAGATTCAATCCCACAATTGAACTATGCCTATGTTGAATTTAAAAATATTCAAATACGGAATAAAGCAACACAAATGAAGAAAATGGATTTTAAGCTTTTAACTTTTATAAATAAACTTGATCTGAAAGAGGGCGAATTCCCTTATGTGATAGTTAATAATTGGAATTTAGATAAGAATACTATTGATTTTCGTTATTGTTTTCCAGTCAAGAAAATAGATTCACTACCCTATTCTAACGAAATAAAATTTGATATGCAGTCATCAATAAAAGCGTTAAAAGTAATTTATAACGGAAATTATAGCACTTCAGATAGAGGATGGTTCGCATTGCATGAGTATGCAAAAAGACATAACATAAATATTACGAATAAACCAATAGAAATATATCATGATAATCCCAATTTTTCTGGAGATGAGATAAATTGGAAAACTGAGGTTTACTTACCAATTAATTAGTTTATTAATCGTAAAAATAAATATCAACTTAAAAAAATGAAAAATAAATATTTCGTGATTGCTGCTTTAATTACCCTTCTTGGTCCTGTTGTTATTAATATTTTTGAAGTGAATCCGTGGCCTATTTTTGCAATTTTTGCAGGAATGATGGTACTACAACTGTTTTTTGCATTGTTTATGATGCCTGAAACAAAAGGAGAATCGTTAGAAGATATCCAAAAGAAACTAGGGACTTAGATATTAAATTTAAAACTTTTTAAAAACTATTGAAATGATATACAAAAAAGTATTTGCAATTTTTAGAATAGCTAAAAAATAATCTTTGATTGGTTTTATTTTTAAATACAAATTTTAACTCATATACTGATTTATTTGATAATCGTTCTCTAATTTAATAAAAGGATTGTTATACCTTTGAAATTAATAATGACGACCTTCATTTTAAAAACATAAATAATGCAAAGAATACTCCTCATATTAGCTTTAATATTATTTATTCCCTCATGTAGAAAAGATAATAAAACAAGTATGAACATTGAGAATACTTTATTTACCAAATTAGATGCTTCTCAAACAGGAATTAATTTTATAAATAAAGTAAAAAACGAAAAAGACTTCAACATTTTTAAATACAGAAACTTTTATAATGGTGGTGGAGTTGCTATTGGAGATATAAATAATGATGGTTTGCCAGATGTATATCTAACAGCAAACCGAACAAAGAATAAATTATATTTAAACAAAGGAGATTTCAATTTTGAAGATATTTCAGACAGCTCAAATACTTTTGGAAACAGATCTTGGTCTACTGGAGTTGTCATGGTTGATATTAACGCAGATGGTTGGCTAGACATATATGTTTGTAATGCCGGAAATGTAAAAGGTGATGATCAAAAAAATGAACTTTTTATTAATAATCGAGATTTAACATTTACTGAAAAAGCCGATGAATACAATCTTGCCGATAGTGGTTTTACAACACATACTGCTTTTTTTGATTACGATAGTGATGGAGATTTAGATGCGTATATTTTAAATAATAGTTTTATACCTGTAAATAGTTTAGGATATTCTAACAAACGTAAATTGCGTAGTGAGGACTGGGATTTGCCAGACCTCTTTAAAGGTGGAGGAGATAAATTATTACGCAACGACAATGGTAAATTTACTGATGTAAGTGAGGAAGCTGGTATTTATGGTAGCTTAATTGGTTTTGGTCTTGGTGTTACAATTGGTGATATAAACAGTGATATGCTGCCTGATATTTATGTGTCTAACGACTTTTATGAACGTGACTATTTATATATCAATAATGGAGATGGAACTTTCACCGAAGACATAAAAAACCATATGTCTCATTTAAGCCTTTCGTCTATGGGAGCAGATATGGCAGATATTAATAATGATGGTAATCCTGACATTTTTGTGACCGATATGTTACCTGAAGGCGATGAGCGACTCAAAAACACTAGTGATTTTGAACGCTACGACGTCTATCAGCTTAAAAAAAGTAAAGATTTTTATAATCAATATATGCAAAATACATTGCAGTTAAATAATGGTAATAATACTTTTTCAGAAATTGCTTCTTTTAGTGGAGTTGCGCAAACCGATTGGTCTTGGGGAGCTTTGCTGTTCGATATGGACAATGATGGCTTTAAAGACATTTTCGTTTGTAACGGCATATATCACGACTTAACCAATCAAGATTTTATAGACTTTTTCGCAAACGAAGTGTATCAAGATATGGCTCTATCTGGTGTTAAGACTTCACAAGATTCCATCATTAATAGTATGCCAAGTACGCCAATTACTAATTATGCATATAAGAACAATCAAGATCTAACCTTTACAGACAATACAAATAAATGGGGTTTTGATGAACCAAGTTTTTCAAACGGAGCTGCCTATGGCGATTTAGATAATGATGGCGATTTAGATTTGATTATTAACAATTTAAATATGCCACTATTTGTATATAGAAACAATTCCACTAACAACTATTTAAAATTGAATTTAAAAGGCAAACAGCCAAATACTTTTGCAGTGGGAAGCGTAGTCAAAATATATACTAATAACCAAATACTTCACCAAGAATTAATCCCTTCAAGAGGATTTCAATCGTCTATTGATTATACTATGACATTTGGTTTAGGAACAGCTAAAAAAGTAGATTCCATAAAAATTATTTGGCCAAATAAAAAAGTACAACTTGTAGGATCAACTAATATTAATCAAACACTAAATTTTAATATAGAACAAGCTAATTCTAACTTTAATGACGATAAAATCACTCTGCCAAAAGTATATTTTTCTGAAATTATCACCAATTTAAAAGCTCATAAGGAAGACGCTTATGTCGATTTTGATTTTGAAGGTTTAATTCCTAAAATGCAATCAAGAGAAGGTCCGGCTTTAGCAATTGCAGATGTTGATAATGATGGACTGGATGATGTTTTTATTGGTGGAGCCTTCAAACAAGAAGGGCAATTATATCTTCAAAAAAAAACAGGACAATTAGCACCTTCTAATTTTACAACAGAAGCTGTTTTTGAAGAAACTTGTGCTAGTTTTATTGATGCCGATAACGACAATGATTTAGATTTAGTTATAGGTTCCGGGGGTAATTTTCAAGGAGCAAGAACAGGAGTAAGAATCTACTTTAATGATGGAAATGGTAATTTTGACGATTATAAAATCATTGCTCGCAGCAATGCAAATATAGCCAAAATTGCTCCTCATGATTTTGACCAAGATGGAGATATGGATTTATTTGTAGCCAGTTTTAGCGTTCCCGGAATTTATGGAATTAATCCGGAAAATATGCTATTAGAAAATGATGGTAAAGGTAATTTTATAGATGTAACAGATACTAAAGCACCCAATACCAAATTTATTGGTATGACAACAGATGTCATTTGGAAAGATATAGATGGTGATACAAAAAAAGATCTAATTTTAGTAGGCGAATGGATGTCTCCTAGGGTATTTAAAAATACAGGAACTAATCTGGAAGAATTTTCAACTAATTTGAGCGAATATTCAGGGCTATATAATACTGTTGAAGGTAGAGATTTGGATAATGATGGTGATATCGATTTAATTTTGGGTAATCGAGGATTAAATTCAATTTATAAAGCAGACAAAGAAAAACCTAATAAAATGTTTATAAATGATTTTGATAATAATGAAACCACAGAACAAATTTTTACCAGAACTATTAATGGTCGTGATGTTCCAATTCATTTAAAGAGAGAGCTTACTGGGCAAATAAATTCGCTTAAAAAACAAAATTTAAAATTTAGTGAGTACGCTACAAAATCTATTGATGAACTCTTTTCAAAACAGGTTTTAGAAGCTTCAACAGTAAAAACAATTAACACATTTGCTAGTTTAATCGCTATTAATAATGGCAATGGGAACTTTACAGTTAAAGAGCTTCCAAGTATAGCTCAACTTTCTTGTATTTGTGACATTAAGTGTGAAGACATTAATAAAGATGGTTATTTAGACTTAATTCTAGCAGGAAATAATTTTAATTTTAAACCACAATTTTCTCGTTTAGACGCAAATCAAGGATTAGTACTCTTTGGGGATGAAAACGGTAATTTTAAAACCCAAACTGAAACGGGTTTTAAAGTAAAAGGCGAAGTAAAAGCTATGGAATGGCTTACAGATAAATCTGGCAAACGTTATTTAATTGTTGCTGTAAATAATAGTAAGCCTAAAATTTTTAGGGTCAATGACTAAAAAGATTATTTATATACTCACAATAATTTTTGTTATAGGATGTAGTAAAACTGAACAATCTCATCTATTTTCAATTATTGATATTGAGTATTCAAAAGTTGACTTTCAAAACGTTTTAAAACCAACTAACGAACTCAATATTTTAGACTATCTATATTATTATAATGGTGCCGGAGTCGCTGTAGGCGATATTAATAATGATGGTTTAGTAGATGTGTTTTTCACTTCTAATCAAGGTAAAAATAGACTGTATTTAAATAAAGGAAGTTTCGTATTTGAAGATATTACAAATACAGCTGGAGTAGAAGGAAATTCCGATTGGAATACTGGAACTGTAATGGCTGATGTTAATGGTGATGGCCTATTGGATATTTACGTATGTGCGGTAGTTGGTATTAACAACCTTAAAGGAGCTAACGAATTATATATTAACAATGGTGATAATACTTTTACAGAACAGGCTGAAAAATATGAACTAAATTTTGACAATTACTCAACTACAGCTGCATTTTTTGATTATGATAATGATGGTGATTTAGATATGTATTTACTCAATCATGCCATTCATACACAAAATTCTTATGGCAAAGCTGATATAAGAAATAAAAGAGATTTTAAAAGTGGTGATAAATTATTGCGTAATGATGGCGAGACATTTACAGATGTAAGTGAACACGCTGGCATTTATGGAGGTGTTAATGGCTATGGTTTGGGTATTGCTACACATGATTTTAATAATGATGGTTTTGTAGATATTTATGTGAGTAACGATTTTCATGAGGATGATTATTATTATCTCAATAATGGAGACGGAACTTATACCGAACAGCTTAAGAAATATTTTGGGAAAACGAGTCGTTTTTCAATGGGAAGTGATGTTGCTGATCTAAATCACGATGGTTTTACAGATATTTTGACTTTGGATATGACTCCTGATGATGAAACCATTTTAAAAGCTTCAATGGGAGATGAAGCCACCGACATACTTACTATGAAAACAAAACGCTTTGATTATCATTATCAATATGCCAGAAACATGTTGCAGATAAATAACGGTAATAGTTTTTCTGAAACAGCTCTATTTAGTGGTATAGCTGCAACAGATTGGAGTTGGTCGGCTTTGTTTAGCGATTTTAATCAGGATGGTGAACAAGATCTTTTCATCTCAAACGGAATACCAAAACGGCCTAATGATTTAGATTACATAAAGTTTATTTCTAATGACCAAATAAAAAAGTCTTTAGGCAGCTCAAATCTAGTAGATAATGAAGCTTTAAATGCTATGCCTTCTGGAGCAGTTGCAAATTACATTTTTGAAGGTCAAAAAAATCTGTCATTTAAAAATCAATCGGGACATTGGATTACTAAAGACACATTAATTTCATCAGGAAGTGCTCATGCCGATTTTGACAATGATGGAGATATGGATATCGTTACAAATAATAGCAATGCTCCAGCTACTTTTTATCAAAATAATGTAAATTCAACAGCAAACTTTTTGAAGCTAAAATTCAACTATAAAAAAGGAAATACATTTGGGATAGGAACCAAAGTAATATCATACCATAATGGTATAAAGCAATACAAACAATTGTTTACTTCAAAAGGGTTTCAATCGTCATCTGAAGCTATAATCCATTTTGGATATGGAAACATTAAAATGGTTGATTCTATTAAAATAATTTGGCCAGATAATACAATTCAAACTGCCGAAAATATAAAAACCAATCAAACATTAACGATTATCCCTTTAAATAAGCGCTTTGCTGTAGATTACTCTAAATTATTTCCAAAAATAAAACCATGGTTAACTAAAATTGATAGCATAAAAGGATTGCACTTTAAACATAAAGAAAATAACTATGTAGATATTAATCGCCATAAATTAATTCCGTATCAAATTTCCGATCGTGGTCCGGCAACAGTAGTTGGTGATATAAATAATGACGGGAAAGATGATGTTTTTTTTGGGAGTTCGCGGGGTTACCTTTCACAACTATTTATACAAACAGATTATGGCTTTAAAAAAAGTAAGCTTGAAATTTTTGAAGAAGATAAGATAAGCGAAGACATTTATGCTTGTATAGGCGATTTCAATATAGATGGAAAAAACGATTTATTTGTAGGATCTGGCGGTGGTGAATTTGCTCAAAATGCAAAACCCTTAATGGATCGATTATATACAAATATTGGTGATTTAAATTTTACAAAATCACAATTACCGAACTATTTTGAACACACCTCTGTCGTAATCCCCTTTGATGTTGATAATGATAATGATTTAGATATTTTTGTTGGTAACTATGTCAATGCTCAAAATTTTGGAGAGTTACCTAAATCCTACATTTTAATAAATGAGGCATCAAATTTCAGCTTAAAGCAAATTGACAATTTAGGAATGGTTACAGATGCTATAACAACAGATTTTAATGCCGATGGCCAAATAGATCTAATAGTTGTTGGCGAATGGATGGAACCTACATTTTTACAAAATGAAAACGGCAATTTTAATACTGTTTCCCATTTAAAAGAAAACCTAAATGGATTATGGCAAAGCATTACCGCTTTTGATATTGATAATGATGGAGACGACGATTATGTATTGGGCAACTTTGGTTTGAACTCAAAATTTAAAGCTTCACAGCAATTCCCAATGAAAATGTATGTTGGCGATTTTGATAACAATAAAAAAACAGAAACCATTGTAGCCATTGAAAAAAATGGTGAATATTATACACTTCAAGGTTTAGATGAATTGGCAGATCAGTTAAGCTATTTAAAGAAAAAATACACGACATATAAAGATTTTGCCGGACAAACGGTTGAAGATATCTTTAGTAAGGAAGCTTTAAAAAACACCAATGTTTTAAGTGTGAATGTTTTGGCTTCCGGCTATTTAAAAAATAATAAAGGGGAATTTACATTTCAACCATTTAGTGATTCTTCATTACAATTAGCTCCTATTACCGAAATGTTAAAGTATGATTTTAATGCTGACGGAAATGAAGATATTTTGTTAGCAGGAAATTATTTTGGAGTAACTCCGTATCATGGTAAGTTCGATAGCTTTTCGGGAGCTATAATTCAAAATAATGGAGACATAATTTCGGCACAAGAAACAGGTGTTAATTTTTATGGTAAAGCCATAAAAGGTTTAAATATTATTAAAATTGAAGATGTTAAATATCTTCTGGTAACTATAAATAATGATAAAATTGAATTATATGAAATCTCGAATTAAACTACTCTCTTTTTTTTTCTTTGATAATTACTTTAATGTCTTGCCAAAAAGAAAAACAAGATATTGTTATTACATCAAACGATTATCATAATGCTGTTGATAAAATCACATCTATTATGGTTCACGACATTTTCTCGCCACCTGTAGCAAGTAGAATTTATACCTATTCTAACATTGCAGCATATGAAGTTATATGCCAAAATAATGATGAATATAAGACCTTGGCTGGACAAGTAACCAGTCTTAAATCTGTTCCAAAACCAAATTCAGTAGAAAATATAAATTTTAAACTAGCTGCTTTAGTAGCTTATTATGATGTTGGTAAAGAACTTATTTTTTCTGAAGATAGAGTTATAACCTATAGAGACAGCTTATATAATTCTTGGAAAAATTTAGATAAAAATACTTTTGAAAAATCTAAAGACTATGGTTTGCAGGTTGCACAGCATATTAAAGATTGGATGGCTACAGATAACTATCATGAAACACGAACAATGCCTAAATATACTGTAAATTCAGAAAATGTTTCCCGTTGGCAGCCAACACCGCCAGATTATATGGATGGTATCGAACCGCATTGGGGTAAAATACGCCCTTTTGTTATTGATTCGGCAGCTCAATTTAAACCAAATAGATATCCCGAATTTTCTTTAGAAAAAGGTACCGATTTTCATAAGGAATTGATAGAGGTATATTCTATCGGAAAAGAGATACAACAAAAAGGTAATGATTCTGAAGAAGTTGAGATTGCTCAATTTTGGGATTGTAATCCTTATGTTTCAACACATATAGGGCACTTAATGTTTGCCACTAAAAAAATTACTCCCGGAGCACATTGGATAGGTATTTGTAAAATTGCTTCTAAGAAAAACAATGCATATTTTGATAAAACTATTTATGCATATACAAAAACATCCATTGCTATTGCTGATGCATTTATAAGTTGCTGGGATGAAAAATATAACAGTAATCTTATTCGTCCAGAAACTCTAATCAACCAGCATCTTGATGAAGATTGGACTCCAGTATTGCAAACACCTCCTTTTCCAGAATATACAAGCGGTCACTCTGTAGCTTCAGGAGCTGCTGCAATTGCTTTAACAGATATTTTTGGTGATGATTTTGCTTTTGATGACGATACTGAATTAGTCTATGGTTTACCTGTTAGGAGCTTTTCTTCATTTAATCAAGCATCTAGTGAAGCTGCTATTAGCAGGTTGTATGGAGGTATCCATTATAGAGCAGCAATTGATATTGGCTTAAAACAAGGTCGTGATTTAGGAACTTTTGTAATTGATAATCTTGAGATGTCTTCATCAAAGACACAAAAGTAAACAGATATAAAATATGAAGAAAATTAAAATTTTAATTTTAATTGTTTTTATACTTTTAGGCTCTTTAACCTGGTATCTCTTTCTCAAACCAAACGATTATATTGTTAGATTTAAGGTAAAAACATCTCCAGGAACATTATTTAGTGAGGTTGAAGTTTGGAATATTTTGAACCAAAAGAGAGATTCTTTTTTATATAAAATAAATCGAAAAACTCCTTATACCTTAATAAATGAAACGCTACAAATAGATGAAATGTTTTTAGTAATGGATTGGAATTTTAAATCCATTAGTGATTCTATAACTGAAGTTCGTATAGGTGTTAAAGAAGATGAAAATTCTATTTACAATCGTTTAACAGTACCTTTTTTCAATACATTATTCAAAAAAACAGTTATTGAAGCTGTACAAGATTTTAAAGATGATATCTATTATAAATTAGAAACAAAATATAAAGTTAAGTATATAGGTATTGATACTATTCCTGAAATTAAATATGCTTTCATAGCGTCCAAAAACATCAATTTGCGAGATAAAGCTCATGAGATGATAAAAAATAATGCTACGCTTCTAGCATTTATCAACGCTCATAAACTTAAAGATGGGGAGCATCCATTTTTGGTAATTGATAAATGGAATTTAAATGATAATACGATTGATTTTCGATTTTGTTTCCCTATAAATCAAAAGGATACTATGCCAATTCATGAGTATATAAAGTTTGATGTAATTAGACCCCAAAAAGCATTAAAAGCTATTTACCACGGAAATTATATAACGTCCGACAGAGGTTGGTTTACATTACTTGAATATGCCAAAAGGCATAATATACCTATAGAAAATAATCCTTTAGAAATATTTTATAACAACCCTCATTATGGTGGTAATGAACTTGATTGGAAAGCTGAAGTTTACTTACCCATTAAGAATAAAACAGAATAAGCATAAATTAATATTTATTGATTAAACAAATAGACATATTATATAATACAGCTCTTGAAACTTTGAGAAGTTAACAACTTCTAATGGTATTTTAGCAGCACAATAGAATCTGATAATTATAAACGCATCTGGGCAAGAGACAGTATAATTTGTGGAATAGCAGGACTGTTGGCAGAAGATAATTTGGTCATTAAAAGTCAGAGAGCATCACTATTAACGCTGTCAAATCCTTAAATTGGATACTTAATGAAGACATTTTTTCTGAAGAATTCAATTTCTATATCGTAGAAGATACATATGTAGGTAATTTAAGCGCTCCGGACTACAAAATATTCATAGAAACTACTTATCTTGATACCAGGAAGTCGAGAATTGAGCGCGGTAGAGATCTTATCAATGATTTTAATGAACAGGTATTGGAGATCGAACATCAAATCATTAAGTCACACAGTGAACTGGCCGATGTTATTATATACAAAGCACTAAACACTAAAATCAAAATATAATAGATATGACATTAAAAAAACCCAGGCTCTCCTTTTGGCAAATATGGAATATGAATGTAGGATTTCTTGGGATCCAGTTCAGTTTTGGATTACAGCAAACAGCTATTAGCCCAATATTTCAGTTTTTAGGAGCAGATCCTCACGATTTACCTATTTTAAACTTAGCCGGACCAGTAACGGGTTTTATTATACAACCAATGATTGGAGCCATTTCCGATAAAACCTGGTCACCAAAATGGGGACGGCGTAAACCCTTCTTTTTAATTGGAGCAGTTTTGGCGAGTTTGGTATTATTTGGCTTTCCTTTTACCACCGGGTTGGGATTAGGGATAATGTTATATTGGATGTTAGATATTGGAAACAATACGGCTATGGAGCCTTATCGCGCTTTTGTTGGTGATAAATTACCCGATGAACAATTGACCTTTGGTTATCAAATGCAAAGTCTATTTGTTGGAGCAGGAATAGTTCTGGCGAATGCTTCTATATTTCTTTTTAAAAATTACCTTGGCACTGATGACCAAACTATCGAAGGTATCCCCGCTTGGCTTTATTATCCCTTTTTTATTGGTTCTATTCTATCATTAGGAACCATATTATGGTCTGTATTAAAAACTCCGGAAATTCCTCCTACCGATAAAGAGTTTGAGGAAATTCAAGCCAGTAGAGATCAATCTTTTATTAAAAAAGCAATTGAACCATTTGTTGATATATACATGGCTATAAAAGATATGCCGAAATTCATGTGGAAATTGGCTGCGGTTTATTTATTTCAATGGTATGCCTTGTTTATATATTTTCAATTTATTGCCCCCATGTTTGAATTATCATTAGGTTTTGATAAAAGCGAAGCCCTGGCACAATCTGCGAAAATGAACTTCTCCTATAATTTCGTTACCATGATAGTGGCATTGATTTTGGTGCCTATTGCGGCGAGGGTTGGAAATAAGTTGGTTTATATGATGGGACTATTGGGAACAGGAATAGCCCTGCTTTCGATCCCTCATATTCATGATGAAAACTTAGTTTTGCTCCCTATGATACTAATGGGAATTGGATGGGCTGCAATGATGGGGATTCCCTACTCTATGGTTTCAAAAATAGTCCCACAGGAAAAGAGAGGCGTTTACATGGGTATTGTAAATATGATGATCGTTGTACCTATGGGTATAGAAACCTTAACATTTGGCCCAATTATTAAATATTTACTTGGAAATAACGCCATTAATGCTATAATATTTGCGGGTGTATTTTTCATTATTGCTTCTGTATTGGCAATCAGGTTAAATATTACAAAAGAAGAAAATGACGCAAGTATTAACATTCCCATGAGTGGGGGACACTAAAACCTTAAGAGAATATGAAAAATCTTGGAATAAGAATATCGATCTATGTCAATTACTTTGTTTTTGCTATCCTGTTGAACAGTGTCGGTATTGTGATCGAAAAATCCATCGATGTTTACAGCGTAACCGAATCTCAGGCATCTGTTTTAGAAGCTTTTAAAGATCTTCCAATTGCAATAATCTCGTTTTTAGTGGCGTCCTTTTTACCGCGATTTGGCTATAAAAAGGCCATGCTTACAGCTTTGAGCAATAGTATTTTTTGGCTGCCTTCTAAT
>PVMK01119487.1_pt1 | contig 20967 bp, 23 predicted proteins | sample 1853481 | NCBI WGS metagenome assembly PVMK01 (sample SAMN08533507, study PRJNA380276) | Marine sediment metagenome, whole genome shotgun sequencing project.
GATTTCTCCTTCGAGGGCGAAGGCGTTCGCGTCCAACAGGTGATGCCGGGCTCCGGCGCTGAGAAGGCAGGCATCGTGGCCGGGGACGTCATTGTGGCCCTTGACGGCGAGGTGGTGGCCGATCTCCGTTCGTTTTCGACGCTACTCAAGAGCCACGCGCCTGGCGATACGGTCGAGGTAACGATCTCGCGGGGCGGCGAGGAAACCACGGTGTCGGCGGTGCTGGGCGCGCGATAACGGCGAGACGTTAAAACGTTAGAAAGTTAAACGTTAGAACGTTAGATTTTGTCTGGTAGCATGGGCACGCCGCCTTGCGGCGAATGCGAAAGGGGAGGCGAGATGATCACATTCACCGACACCGCGCGAGAGAAGGTCCGTGAGTACATGAACCTGAGCGAGACTCCGACGCTCGGTGTCCGCGTGGTGGCGCACCGGTTCGGCAAGCACCAGTTCCGCTACGAGCTGGCACTGATGATGGAAGGTGAGACGAAGGACGAGGATGTGGTCGTTGACCAGGATTCGATCACAGTCTATCTCGACCCGCAGAGCGCCGAGTGGCTCGAGGGCGCATCAGTCGACTTCGTCACCGATACCAGCGGGACCGGGTTCCAGTTCAATAACCCGCAAGCCGAGGTGAACTGGGACGACCCTCTCGCGCAACAGGTGCAGAAGGTGATCGACGAGCGCATTGCTCCTTCGCTTGCCGGTCACGGCGGCTGGGTAGAGCTCCTCGAGGTTGACGGCGACGCCGCCGTCATCCAGTTTGGTGGAGGCTGTCAGGGCTGTGGCATGTCGCAGGTCACCCTCAAGGAGGGGATCGAGACCGCCATCCTGGAGGAGGTGCCCGAGATCAAGCGGGTGCTCGACAATACCGACCACGAGTCCGGCGCCACCCCGTACTACGCACGCTGATTCCGGATACCCACACCCTCTTTGTGGCGGCGGTGCTTATCGGAGAGGTTCTTGGCCTCCTCCTTCGGATGAGGCCTGAGTTCACTGCGCTGCCGCCGGCGTTTTGCCGGCACGCCGAAAGGACGTTGAGGACAACGTCATTTCGGGATGCCAGGCACCTCCGGTGAGCGCGACAGCGTCACGCCGACTGCGGGCTCCGGGAAGAGGATTCAGCTTGGGGACGTCAAATCCGAAATCCGAAATCCGAAATCCGAAATCCGAATTAGATTCCGCTGCCATTCTCGAAGCGCTCGGTCGTCGGTTTCGACTGCGAGATCTTCGCACCCGGCGGCACGTCCTGGTCAGCCACACGTCCGCCGATGACTGCGCCTTTGCCGATCGTCACGCGCCGAGGACGGTCGCGCCGAGTAGATGGTGACGTCGTCCTCGATCACCGGGTGGCGGTCGATGCCCTTGATCGGGTTGCCGTCGTCGTCGAGCGGAAAGCTCTTGGCGCCGAGCGTGACGCCCTGGTAGACCTGACTCGATCTCCGATCACCGAGGTCTCGCCGATGACCACGCCGGTGCCGTGGTCGATGAAAAGGCTCTCGCCGATCCTCGCCCTGGGTGGATATCGATGCCGGTGAGGCTGTGGGCGTGCTCTGTAATCATGCGCGGGATCAGCGGCACCCGAGCCGTTGCAGCTCGTGCGCGATGCGGTGACAGGTGAGCGCGAGGACGCCGGGGTAGCAGAAGATCGCCTCCGATGGGCTCGGCGCCGCGGGGTCGCCCTCGTAGGATGCCACGGCGTCCAGGGCCAGCAGGCGGCGCAGCTCGGGCAGCCGCTGCAGGAACTGCTCGGTGATCTGCTTCGCCTGGCCGAGGCACTGCTCCGGCACGCGATCGCCCTTTTCCCGTTCGCAGGCAAAGCACAGCCCGCGGTGGACCTCATCGACCATGATGATCGCAGCGCGGTGGAGCGCCGCGCCCATGTGGTAGCCGAGGCTCTCCTCGGTCACATCGCGGCTGCCCACATAGCCGGGAAGATCACCGACCTCAGCAGCTCCACCATCTGCACGACTTCCGTGCGTGACGGCAGAGGGTGGCCGGTGAATGTCTTTCGCAGCGGTGTGGCGAGGTGCTCGGCCTGCGCCTGCAGCTCGTCTACGACCTCGGTCAGCACCCGGTCGATCGCGCCGATGCCGTGGTTGTGCGGAAACTCTGCGAACCCATCTTTGCCATGGCCACAACTCCTGTCAGGGCCAACACGCGCAGCCCCGTTCCTACTCCCACCATCCTGCCCGACCCGTGCCCATGCCCGTGCCCGTCTCCGTGCCCACCCGCCGTCCGCGGTCTTCGACCGCGGCCCTGCCCGTTTCCACGCCCGTGTCAGTGCTTGTGCCCCGGGTAGGCGCTGCCGCGCGAGGATGCCAGGCACGCCGACATGACGTTGAGGACAACGTCATGTCGGGATGCCAGGCACCTCCGGTGAACGCGCCGTTGGCGCGCCGGCGGGCTGCCCTCTACCGAACACGCACCCCCCACCTCTTGTGTGATCGCGCCGATTCCGGACCTCTGGCCGCGTTTTCCTCCCTCCGCTCGGTCGGGATGGCCGGACGGCCTATCCCTCCCTCGCTCCAGTCGGAGAAACGCACCCAGAGGCCCAAACTCGTCGCGATCGCGGAATCTCCGCTGCGCTCCGATTCCGCGGGGCATTGTTCGTTCCTGGAGCGCCCGAGGTCGGCGTGGCGGCTGCGCCGCCCCTGGCGCTGGTGCTCCGGGCCTCTGCTACGGCCCGCGATACGCCGCAATCTGGCGGTCGCAAGCGACCGCCATCTCACGATGTCTCGCGGGCCTCGCGACGAGGCCCTTCGCAACAGCGCCACGCCGACTGGGGGCTCCGGGCGTCGCCTACAAGTTTGGGGACGGCAAATCCGAAATCCGAAATCCGAAATCCGAAATTTTTGCGACGGCCGTGCGGCATTCCTAATTCCTCATTCCAGATTCATACCGATTCGGTACTATCTTCCAGTGGTGTGTGCCAGCCCGGCGGGAGGGGGAGCAGCATGACCGAAAAAGCATTCCAGGACTTCTATCCAGACGATTTGAGCTATTGCTACGGTTGCGGGCGACTCAACGAGGACGGCCTACAGCTCAAAAGCCACTGGGACGGTGACGAAACGGTCGCGATCTTCAATCCGCGGCCATCCCACATGGCGATCCCGGGGTTCGTGTATGGCGGGTTGATCGCTTCTCTCATTGACTGCCACGGCACCGGCACCGCCGCCGCGGCGGCCTACAGCGATGCCGGTCGCGAGATGGACACCGAGCCGCCGTTTCGCTTTGTGACCGCATCGTTGCAGGTGGAGTATCTGCGGCCGACACCGTTGGGCCCGGCCCTCGAGGTGCGCGGCCGAGTCGAGGAGATCGGGCAACGAAAGGTGATCGTCAGCGCAACCGTATCGGCCGAGGGCGAGGTGTGCGCACGAGGCAGAATCGTGGCGGTCCAGATGCCCGAACACATGATGCCGTGAGATTCGCCCCTGCAGCCGTCAGGCAGAGCCCCGGCAACCGGTTGCTGCTGCGAGGGCCGCGCACATCTCGTTCATGAGGTCGTCGTCCACCTGGCCGACGAAGCCCTTCAGCTGAGACTGATCGACGGTCTGTACGTGATCCAGATTGACCGCAGATTCATGTTTCAACCCGTGCTCGATCCCGACCCGGACCTCGCTCGGGACCCCGTGGATCGCCGACGTGATCGGCGCCACCATCACGGTCCGCAGCAGCGGAATCACGCTCGGCCGGCTGATGATCAGGACCGGCCGCCTCTTGTCCGGCTTGGCGAAGGCATACATCCAGATATCGCCGCGCTTCACTTTTCGGGCCAAGAGCCCTCCTCCGTCCACCCGTCGAGCTCATCACTGACCCGGAGATCGTCGCAGTAGCCTTGCCGGTACTGAGCGTCCAGGCGCGCCTCTCGCCTGCTCTCGAGATAGGCCGCAACCAGTCCACGCAAGACCTTCGAGCGACCGCTCCGGCGGACCTCCTCATCCTCGTCCAGGCCCGCCAACAATTCCTCATCAATCAGAATCTGTACAGGTTTCATATTGATAATATATGTTGGTATTCATGCTGAGTCAATGAAGGAACTCGACGGAGGCAGACACGAAATCTGAATGACGTGCCTGTTGTTGGTGGAAAAACCTTCCATAATCTCAGAAAACCGCATCGCCGGGCGTCCTACGCATCGGCGATGCGGTTTTCTGAGCTAGAACATCCCGCGCTGGCTTCCACCGCTCGAGGAGCTGCGCTGGGCGGCGCGTTTGCGGTCATCGGTGGAGAGGTGGCACGCCTTGTACTTCTTGCCCGAGCCGCACCAGCAGCGGTCGTTGCGACCGAGAACCGGTATGACGTGCTCTTCGGGGCCGAGAACGAGACGTTGGAAACTCTTGCGAAGATTCATGGTTGGCATCCTCCGCGGCCGAACGGCCGCTCAAAACGCGGGGAGCTTAGCAGAAGGGCTCAATTCGGTCAATCAGAAGAGGAATCGGCCAGTTGCGGGAGCGTCTCGTTGCCGCCGAAGCGAGAAAAAACCAACAGTGCCCCGGTGAGATATGCGGGCCGGGGATGGTAACCGCTTCTTTTTCCAGCCGCGAGGAAATTTCCCGGGCTGGGAGTGTGTAATATGAGGTGCTGCGTGCCGATTAGCGCAGATTCGTGACAACGGAGACAACGCCATGTACTTCGATCCCATGTATTTTCTCTTCATCGCGCCGGCGTTCCTCTTCTCGCTGTGGGCGAGTTGGCGGACCAAGGCGAACTTCAAGATCTACTCGAAGGTGCCGGTCTCATCGGGTATGAGCGGTGCCGAGGCGGCGCGGCGCCTGCTCGACGGGGCCGAGATCCACGACGTCGAGATCACCCACTCGCGCGGAATGCTCTCGGACCACTACAACCCGGTCAAGAAGACCCTCGCCCTGTCGGACGGCGTGTTCGACTCGCGCTCGCTGGCTGCGGTTGGCATCGCCTCACATGAGGTCGGGCACGCCATCCAGCACGCCAGACACTACGGGCCGCTCAAGCTCCGCTCGATGCTCGTGCCCACTGCCAGCATCGGCTCCAACCTCGGCTACTTCGTGATGCTGATCGGACTCTTCATGTCGTCGGCCAACATGGTCATGGCGGGCGCGGCGTTGTTTTCGATGGTGCTCCTCTTTCAGATCGTGACCCTGCCGGTGGAGTTCGATGCCTCCAACCGGGCCAAGGCGCTGGTGGTCGAGCAGGGCATCGTCGGCATCGACGAACGTCGCGGGATGGACAAGGTTCTCAACGCGGCGGCCATGACCTACGTGGCGGCGGTGGCGTCGTCGATTTCGACCCTGCTCTACTTCCTGGTCCGAGCCGGACTCCTCGGAGGCAGGCGGGACTGAGCCCCTGGGTTCAGGGCACAGGGCACAGGGTGCACTTGAACACCCGCCGAGAGCTATTATTGTTCTTGCTGAACCCTGAACCCTGAACCCTGAACCCTGAACCCTGAACCCTGAACCCTGCATCGGGATGTGCGGGCCGCTTCAATCAAAGAGGGCCGCTTCCTCGCCCAGCTCCGCCACGCGCCGGTCGGCGATCTCGTATTTGAAGGAATCGGAGAACCGGAGCTCCGTGTTTCCCCCCCGGAGATGCTTCACCAGGTCGAACTCGTCGATGGTTTTGAAAAGGGCGTAATGGGTCTGTTCTCCGTCGGTCAGCTCCACCTTCTTGGGGTGGGTGATGGCGTTGGTCTTGAAGTTCGTGATCGAGACGATCTTTGCGGTGCGGAGAAAGCGCTCCGCCTCCTCACCATGGAGGGGAAGGCCCCAGGCGGGCGCTGGTTCGGGTTGGGCGGCTTGCTGGGCCGTGACGAGAAACAACACGGCGAATATGCTCAGCATCGTCGTCCTCCGACGCTATCTTTCGTTTGATTGTACGCACGTATCGCCCCCTGGGGTTCGGCTCACTCGGTCTCGATCAGCTGGACGACACGGCGGGCAGGCGCCCGCAACCTATTCTCGGCCACGCGCTGCGCCGACAGTTGGGTGTACTCCACCTTGAATTTGATCGGTTGGGAAAGAGGCCTCCCGCCTTGAACGTCAATGGCTACCACCGAGATTCTCGCCTGGAAGGCCACATCCCGCTGCCCCATGTAGACGAGTGGCCGCTCACCCAGGTATTCGACCCTCACGATCACTGCGTTCCGCGCGTAGGGGCGCAGCAGGCGGTGAATCTCGCCCGGTTTTAGGGGCGTGTCGGCAGCGAGGAGATCGGCCGCGCCGGGAATGCTGAACTCATCAACCAACGGGATGCCCGCGCGCGACAAGGTCTCCTCCATGAAGGCCTCGGCCTCGCCGGCGAAGACGGCCTCTCCGAGAGCGATGACAATAGTGCCCGTTGGCGCTGGCATCGGTGGAGGGGGTTGCCGGTTGTTGTCCCTCTGTGGAACGTCTCGGGACCGGTGGATATTGGCGCCCGGGCCGGGGTCGGCGATGGGGATCGGTTGCGCGGTGGGTGGCGCCAAGGTCGGCTTCACGGACGGCGCTGCGCCGGCGGCAGCCATCTTTTGGCCTTCTACCTTCCCAGGTCCTGTGGGAGAGGTTGCCGGGGTCGGATCGGTGGTCACGACAGGAGTGGCTGTGGTCGTCGAGAGGTCATGATCGATCGCCCGCGTCGCGGTCTCGAACAGACCCGTACGCCACGCGAAGAAACCGGCGACGACTACAGCGGACAGACCGAAAACGGCGACCAGGGCTGCCACCAGGACCAGGTTCGTTCGCCGGTACGCAGCCGGCTCGTTTTCGAACGGTGAGGTCTCCACCATCGGTGCTTCGATTCGCATGGCTGCCTGTACGGTGGCGGGTGGCGGGCCGGGCGGCGATCCGGGTCGTGACTGGTCGCCGGAAACCGCCACGGTGGGCTCGGTGTCGAGCTGTGTGTCCGTCGCCGGTGGTGGTGGTGGAACCCCCGCCGCCGATGCGGCGAGACGCTCGACGAGGTTGCCGGCGGCCCCGCGTGCCTCGAGATACGCCTCGAGTGCGCCGATGAGTTCGCTGCAACTCGCGACCCGAAGGTCGCGATCCTTGGCCATCATGCGCGCGACGATCGCGCGAAGCTCAGGGTCGACCTCGGGATTGAGCTTGCCGAGGTCGGGAGGCTCGACATCCACAATCTGCCGCAACAATGCCAATGGACTGTCGGCGATGAATGGTGTTTTTCCACTCAGAGCCTCGTAAAGCGTGACGCCAAGCGAGTAGATGTCTGTGCGGTGGTCGACCTCCTGGTCTAGGCACTGCTCCGGTGACAGGTAACCCGGGGTTCCCATGAACATCCCCGTGGCGGTGAGCCGGGCAGCGGCGTCGCCCATCAATGCAAGCCCGAAGTCGGCTATCTTGACTAATCCGCGGTCGTCGATCAAGAGGTTGGCGGGCTTGATGTCGCGGTGGATGATGCCCTGTTCGTGGGCGGCCTCGAGTCCGGAGGCGGTCTGCAGGGCGATCCGTGCGACCTGCTCCGGCTCCAGCGAGCCGTTGGTGCGCAGGATCTGTTGCAGGCTCCTGCCGGAGACATATTCCATGACGAAATAGTGGCGACCGTCCTCCTCGCTGACGGCGTAGATCTGGACGATATTCGGGTGGCTGAGGCTGGCCGCGCTCTGCGCCTCACGGATGAAACGCTCGATCTGGGTCGGGTCCTCCGTCAAATGCTCGCCGAGGACCTTGATGGCAACGAAACGGTTGAGGGATTCCTCGTGCGCCTTGTAGACCACGCCCATTCCGCCGCGCCCGAGCTCGGCGACAATGCGGTAGTGACCAATGCGTTCCACCATTTCCAACTCCTTGAAGCTCTTCTGAAATGCTAGCACGGGGCGGTTGAGCGGATGCGGCCGACCTAACCCGGTCTTCTCACCGGGTGTCTACTGCGGGCTGCGGATGGCAGCCATCTGTTGTGCTTTTCGCAAATCGTGTTCCTCAACGTAGTGCGACTACGCCTGCGTCGCCCAATTCGCGAAAAATCCAACATCTGACTACCCTTCGCAGCCCTCGTCACGAAACCGGGTGAGAAAACCGGGCTGGCCCCAACGCCGATGTGGCGCGCTCCGTAAACAGGGATGAGTGAGACGTAAGATCGTTTCAACTCACCTCCTTCCTCGCCGCCCCGCCGGAACAGCCCGGCGGGGTTGGTGTTTGTGTACGATGCCCGTCTCCGTCTCCGTCTCCGTGCCCGGACGCCCGCCGTCCACGGTCTTCGACCCCGGCCGCTTCGCTCCGGCTAGTGTCTTCCGACGTGAACATCCCGATTCTCCGCGGCGGCATTGCCCGTGAGTGCCCCCTCTGACGATGTTTGGGCCAGAATCATCTGCTCGCAACAACTCTCCGTGCTCCCAAAATCGTCAGAGACAGCACGTCCGGTTCGACAAAGATGCCACGCCGACTCGAGGCTCCGGGTGGAGGTTGCAGGCCGGGGGAGGGTGGAGCTAATACCTAATACCTTCCTCGCGACGAGGCCCTCCGCAACAGCGGCCCGCCGACTGGGGGCTCCGGACGCCGGATACAAGTTTGGGGACGGCAAATCCGAAATCCGAAATTCCTCAGACGTTCCTAATGGTCGGCAGCCGCTGCACGTTATATCCTTGTCTCACGGGAGGTCCCCTGATGCGTATCGCCATTGCCCAGCTTGACCACACCATCGGCGCCTTCGAGGCCAACCTCGAGGCCATGACCGTGGTGGTGGAGCGGGCACGACAGCAGAATGCGGATCTGGTGATCTTCACCGAGCTCGCGACGGTCGGCTACCCTCCGGGCGATCTCCTCGAGCGCCGGGATTTCGTTGATCGCAACTTGGCGCAACTCGGTCGGATCGCGCGCCTTTCTGACGACCGTCTCGGCATTCTGGTGGGCTTTGTCGACCGCAACGAGTCGGGCGCCGGAAAGGCGCTGTACAACGCGGTTGCACTGTGTCACCACGGCGATGTCGTGGACCGGTACCGTAAGTGCCTGCTCCCCACATACGACGTCTTCGATGAGGCGCGATATTTCGAGGCGGGTGTCGATGTGCGTCCGATGGAGTTTCGTGGCGTCAGGATCGGGGTTTCGGTGTGCGAGGACGTGTGGGCCGATCCTGACCTCGATGGACACAGCCTCTACCACCGCGACCCGGTGCTCGAACTCATCCACCGCGGCGCCCGCCTGCTGATCAACCTGTCGGCGAGCCCCTTTGTGCTCGGCAAGGCGGACGAACGCCGCGAGCTTGTGCGGCGCTACGCCGAGGACTCGGGGCGGTTCTTCGTCTACGTCAACCAGGTTGGCGGCAACGATGACCTGGTCTTCGACGGCCACTCCATGGTTTTTGACGGGCAGGGACAGGTGGTGGCGAGAGCAAAAGATTTCGAAGAGGATCTGCTGATCTACGATGTGCCTGACGAGGCACTCGGTGACGAGCGCGGCGTCGAGGGCGCGCTCGGGGATATCCGTCCGGTGGCCGAGTCCACCGAAGCCGAGGCGCTGGCTGCGCTCGAGCTCGGTCTCCGCGACTACGTGCGAAAGTGCGGTTTCGATCAGGTGCTACTCGGCCTCAGCGGCGGTATCGACTCGGCGCTTACCGCGGCGATCGCCGCGCGAGCCCTGGGGCCCGACAAGGTGTTCGGGGTCGCGATGCCGACCCGCTACTCGTCGGAGGGCAGCGTCACCGACTCCGAGGCCCTGGCCGAAAACCTCGGCATCGCCTTCCAGGTGATCCCGATCGACACTATCTTCCAATCCTACCTTGACGACCTGGCGCCGGTGTTCAGCGGTCTCGATGAAGATGTCACCGAGGAGAACATCCAGGCGCGCATTCGCGCAGCGGTGCTGATGGCGCTGTCCAACAAGTTCGGCCGCATGCTCCTCGCCACCGGCAACAAGTCCGAGCTTGCGGTTGGCTATTGCACCCTCTACGGCGATATGGCGGGAGGGCTGGCCGTGATTGCCGACGTTCCCAAGACGCTGGTCTATGACTTGGCGCGTTTCCTCAACATCGGTGGCGAGATTATCCCGGAGTCGACGATTGACAAGCCGCCTTCGGCAGAGCTCCGACCGGATCAGGTCGACCAGGACTCGCTGCCCCCTTACGAGGTGCTGGATCGGATCGTCGAGGCGTGGGTGGAAGAGCACAGGTCGGTCGAGGAGATCATCGCCGAGGGCTTCGCCGAGGAGGCCGTGCGCGATGTGGTGCGTCTGATCACGAGCAACGAGTACAAGCGCCGCCAGGCCGCCCCGGGCATCAAGATCACCGCCAAGGCCTTCGGCGTCGGCCGCCGCTACCCCATCGCGGCCAAGTACTGACAGGGTTCAGGGCACAGGGTTCAGGGTACAGGGCCCACCCACCAGCCCAGGGCCAAGCTATCCTCGGTTGCACCCTGCACCCTGCACCCCTGCTCACTCCGGCGGATCGCTGTCGTGGAGGTCGTGCTCCTTGGTCGGATCGAGCTGCAAATACCCCTTGAGATAGTGGACGCCGATGTAGAAGGGGATGGTGTCGAACGCGGCGATGACAAACTTGAAGGCGTAGCCGGTCAGAATGAAGAGGGCCAGCTGCCGCGCTAGCGGCTGCGCCGGATCGACGGGCAGAGCGTGAGCGTAGTAGTGGGTGATGAGGATGACCGCCGTGGTGTCGACGAGCTGACTGATCATCGTCGAGCCGTTGTTGCGCACCCACAGCAGGCGTCCCCGCGTAACTCGCTTCCAAAAGTGAAACACATAGACGTCGCAGAACTGGGCCGCCATGTAGGCGATCATCGACGCCGTGACCGCCCCGAAGGTGAGGGCGCGGACCTCGAAGAAGACCGGCAGTCGCCCGGCGGCATCGCGTACAATCGCACCGGTCGTGGGGTCGATCGTTTCGAATCCCGGCAGCACCCCGCCGAGCCAGATGATGATGATCACCCAGATGTTGAGCAGAAGGCCCACGAAGACGACGAAGTTGGCCCGCTTGCGGCCGTAAAACTCGCTGATGAAGTCGGTGCAGAGGAAGGTTATCGGGTAGGGCAATACACCGACTGCGATGGCGAAGACGAGCGGGGCACCGCCTGAGGTCTCGAGCTCGAGGAGCTTGATGAAGCGGCTGATTCCGAGGATGTTGAGCATCGTGAGGGTGCCGAGGAAGATTCCCGCGAACACCAGGAACACCCGCTCGCGGCGAGCGTGGAGGTGGGACGCCTCGACGGGGTGCAATGCATCTGGTGCTGATGCCATGGCGGAGAGGATATCTGATCTCAGAACCCCAGGGAATCAGTTCTCAATTCTCCGCCGCCCACCCGATGAACCACAGAGGCACAGAGACACAGAGAAGGAACACAGAGGGAAGAAACGCAGAGGCGCAGAGTTTCGGAGACGCAGAGCCGCCCACTCACCCTCCGCCGACCACCCACCCCGCGACACCATCGCGTGGACGTGCGGGTGCCAGTTCCCCACATCACCGGCGGTTTGGACCACCACGACCATCCCGGGTCGGAACGTCGCGTCGCCAACCGCAGCAGTCATCAGCTCGAGCACCGTCTCCCACGCGGCACGCGAAAGGCCCCCGAGAAGCTCCCGACGGCGCCGAAGACTACCCGGCGTGTCGCAATACCGTGAATTGGTCACCACGCGCACAGGTTGGCGGAATACCGCATGGGCTGGTTCTGAAGCGTATGAACTGGTTTCCGGCCTTTCCCAGCTACAGGCCGCATTGCCCGGGGGGCCTGTACCTAGCAGGGTTGACACGCAACGGGGGGGCCTTGACTGACGCCGCCACTTCAGCCACGATGAGACGATCCCTCCACGCTGCAGCAGACCCCAAGAGTCGCTGTGGCCATCGGTTGCCTTGCCGCTTATCGGGCGCGTTCTCCCCGCGCCACACCCCTTTATCGCCTGTTTGAGGCGCACTTCGACGAGGTGAAGGGGCAGTGGGAGGAGCGCTTCCAGCGGCGGTACGGTTTCTGGCGCGGCTTCATCGACGAGCAGGTCCTACGCTACCTCGACTGCGGGCTCTTCGAGAACGGTTTTGCGCGGATCCGGTGTCCGGAGTGCGCAAAGGAGTACCTGCTCGCGTTCTCGTGCAAGACCCGCGAGTTGTGCCCGTCGTGCGCGGCGAAGCGTTCGGCGGCGACGGCGGCGCTGCTGGCCGACGACGTGCTCGAGGAGGTCGGTCACGCCCAGTGGGTCTTCGTGATCCCCAAGATGCTGCGCCCGTACTTCCTGCATCATCGCGAGCTGCTGGGCGGCCTCACCCGGGCGGCGTGGGAGACCGTGCTCGAGCTGATGCGCGCGGCGGTGGACGACGAGACGTTCAGGCCCGGGATGGTCGCCGTCGTGCAGACGTCCGGGGATCTGGGCAATTGGCAGCCACATACTCACGCCCTGGTTTCGCGCGGGGGATGGACGGCGGGTGGAGAATGGACGCCGGTTCCCTTCGTGGATGAGCACTCGGCGGAGCTGCTGTTTCGCCACAAGGTGATGCGGTTGTTGCAAGACGAGGGCCTGCTGTCAGAGGAGCGGAGCGAGCTGCTGCTGTCATGGCGCCATACCGGTTTCTCGGTTCACAACCGGGTCACTGTCGAGCCGGAGGATCAGCCTGCTGTCGAGCGGCTCGCCCGCTACATCATGCGCCCGCCGATCAGCCTCGAACGGATGCGCTGGGATGGAGAAGGGGAGGTGCGGTACAGGCGGAAGCGGGGCCACGAGAGTCCGGGGTTGGAGGAACGCGAGGTGGAGACCTTCGACCCGCTCGAGTTCCTCGCCCAGGTCATCATGCACATCCCGGAGCCGAGAAGACACCTGACCCGTTTCTACGGCTGGTACTCGAATGTGACGAGGGGGCGCCGTCGCCGGGAGGAGGAGAGCGGGTGTGGGTGTGGCAGAGGTTCCGGCCACTCCTCAGGCCGAAAGCGCGACGACGGACCCGACGCCCGGGCGATGCGTCGAAGCTGGGCACAGCTGATCAAGCGGATCTATGAGGTCGATCCGCTGGTGTGCCCATCCTGCGGCTCCGAGATGAAGGTCATCGCCTTCGTCACCGAGCATGCGGTGGTGGACAAGATTCTCAGGCACCTGAAACGGCGCGACGAGGAGGGGAGGGGGAGGGGACCGCCCGGACGATCCGAGCTCGCAGCGGTGTCGTGAGCTCGCCCGAAGAATGAGTTTGTCGGGTTCCTGGTTGAGGTGTGTCCGGAATCGGGGTTGAAGGGGTCTCCGGGGACTGGTTCCCGGACAGAGGCCGGATGTGGTCCGATGATGAGGAGCCGAAGAGGACATCGGGTTCTCAAATGAGGGTTTCAGAGGAGTTTAGAGCCCACGACGCGTGATACGCTCAATGGCGTGGAAATAGAATCTCCTATCCCTTGGCGTCTTTGCGGTTCAAAAATGGGCGGGTAGGAATTCAAAATTGAGAACTGAGAATTTGCGATTAGTTCGGTTCGTCCTCATCACCGATACCTTCGAACTCCCGCTCCCACGCGTGCATCTCGTCATCTGAAAGCCCGAAGTGATGGCCGATCTCGTGCAAAAGTGTGAGCTGGATCTGCCGAACGAGCCGGCTGTTCGTGGTGCAGGCGGCAAGCAGCGGTTGCCGATAGAGGACGATCACGTCGGGGAGCACGTTGCCGTACCATCCGCCCCGTTGGTCGAGCGGGACCCCGGTGTAGAGGCCGAACAGGGTTTCGAAACGCGGGTCGAGATCGAGCTCGGCGAGGGTCTCGTCGTCCGGGGCCTCGCGCACCTGGATTGAGACGTTGGACATCAGCTCGGCGAAATCCTGTGGCAGGTGGTCGAGCGCCTCGGCCACGGCTGATTCAAAGTCTTCACGATCCATGATGGTGGGCTATTTGTGTGCTCGGCCCTTAAAGAGGTCAACGGTGTTCCAACCGACGATGGCGCCGATCACAATCCCGCCGATTGCACCAACCACTCCGTAGTACTTGATGCCTGCGGCAGCGCCGATCCCCGCTCCAACGAAAGCGAACAAAAACCTCATGAATTTCACGGTCTCAAAGTCCATCGCCATGAGAGTGCCCCCAGTTGACCGGCGCGGCGCCTGTTTCTACCGCGACCGGCACATTATAACCAAACCACTGGTGTGGGGTCCGGGAAATGGCTGGAAACTGTTGGCGCTCTTCAATTCCTCTTCGTGCGGGCTGTGAACGTGGGCAGTGTAAAGTGTCAGAGCGGGAGGACTCTCGATGAGGTTTATCGGCGTGCTCGGGATGTTGGTGCTGCTCGGTCTCGCCTGGGCCATGTCCTATCATCGGCGGGACGTCAGACTCCGAATCGTGTTCTGGGGTCTCGGGCTACAGTTCCTCTTTGCGGTCATCATCCTGCGCCAGGATTATTGGAGTTTCGCCGGCATGGGCGTTCTTGGTCTGTTGGTGGCCGTCTTCCTCTTGCAACATGATCAGGCGAACCTGGAGCGCAGAACCGGCACCCTGGTGATGATGCTCGCAGCGGCATCCGCGATCGGCGTGATCCTCGGATCGATGGGATCAACGGTGGCTGGATTTGCCGCCGTTGCCGTCGTCGTGCTCCTTCTTGTCAACAACCGCCTCCATCTGGCGCCGCGACTCCAGTCGCCGCTGGGCGTCCTTCTGGTCGTGGCGACCATCGCCTGGTTGGTGGCCGCCAACCTTCATGGGCAGATCATCTTCACCGCCCTCAGCGACAAGGTGACGGCCTTTCTCGGTCTGTCCGACTACGGTGCCAGCTTCCTTTTCGGAAATCTGGTGGATCGCCAGTACTTCTTCCCAGGTGGCGCCGCGTCGTGGCCCGGTTTCGGCTTCCAGTTCGCATTCAAGGTCCTGCCGACGATCATCTTCTTCGGAGGATTCATGTCGATCCTTTACTACCTCGGGGTCATGCAAGTCGTGATCGTAGCCCTGGCCAGATTCATGCGTTGGACCGTGGGCACGAGCGGCGCCGAGACCCTCTCCTGCACCGCCAACATTTTTGTCGGCCAGACTGAGGCGCCGTTGCTCATCAAACCGTTTCTCAATGATATGACGAAATCTGAGCTCCTCACCATCATGGTGGGCGGTTTCGCCACCATTGCGGGCGGGGTCCTCGCCGCATACATCGCGATGGGGATTCCTGCGGGGCACCTGATCGCCGCGAGCGTGATGTCGGCGCCGGCCGCACTTCTCGTTGGCAACATCATTTACCCGGAGCTCGAGCACTCAGTCACCGCCGGTGACGTCAACATGCCTGCGATCGACTCGGGAGACAACGTGATCGAGGCGGCCGCCAACGGCATCTCCGACGGCCTCAAGCTGGCTGTCAACGTGGGTGCGATGCTGATCGGCTTTATCGCTCTCATTGCAGTCCTCGACGTGACCCTCAACTGGTTCGACTCTCTGATAGACGGTTCGCTCCTCCACGGTGCCTGGACGGCCTATGGCTCGGGGGGAATGTCGCCGGTGACGGGCGAGTACTCGGGAATCTTCCCCGGTTCGCTGCAAACCCTCTTCGGTACCCTCCTGAGACCGCTGGCCTTTCTCATGGGCGTGCCGTGGGCCGATGCCGCCAGAGTCGGAAACCTGCTCGGGATCAAGATCTCGCTCAACGAGCTGGTGGCCTATGGGGTGCTCGGTTCGTACGTGCAGGAGGGTGTCATCTCCAACAGAGCGATGATCATCTCGACCTACGCACTGTGCGGATTCGCGAACTTCTCATCGATCGGTATTCAGCTGGGAGGGATCGCTGCGGTTGCTCCGCGGCGACGAGCCGATCTTGCCAAGCTTGGTCTCAAGGCAATGTTCGGCGGCGCTATCGCTTCTTGGTTGACGGCATCGGTTGCGGGTATTCTCTTGTGATTTGGAACCTCAGATGAGCAATCCTCTGCCGGCAGAACCGTTCATCTTTAGTCGAAAAGGAGTCGCTATGCGTCGTTTAGGCATGATCTTGGTGGCGATCGCATTGGTGTTTGGGGCGGCCTGCGATTTGGTGGATCCTGCCCGGTCGACCGTGCAGGCGGACGCCGATGTGTACGGTAACCTGCTCGAAGCGGAAAGATCACCGGATGATTCCTCGCAGTGGATCGTGCGGATCCAGGCCGGGGTGCCGCGCGCTCTACGAGCAGCCGAGGAGGAAATGGGCAGGCCGACGCCGACTGTCGAAAAGGGTCTCATAGTGACGGTGACGGTAGGCCCGGATGCCATTGTGGTTGCGGGTGACCGGCCGGCGCGCCTGGACGAGATCGATCCAGGAACCGAGGTCGTGGTAATCCCGGTCGCCGGCACGACCCGCATGCTGGGCTCCACCGACCTCCATCTCGAGGCCGCGACGCTGATGGATTTCGCCACTTTCCGACGTTGGCGGTTGCCGAACCTGGCGTCGTCGGAGGATATCGTGGCTGAGGATCCCGCGATGATCAACTCGAGTGGCGTCGAAATCGCCCCGGTCCCGGTGGGAGATGGCAGGGTGCTCTACTTCACCGCCCATCTCCGCCCGCCAGCGAAAGAAGGTGACGGCTGGCACGGTGTGCACCGTGAGGGGCTGGTGATGCCCGGCGGCGACGTGGGCATGCGGGAACGAAGCTATAGAACCGAGCTTGCCGGGGACGGCTGGACGGAGCCCGAACTCGTTCAATTCCCGGGCCTCGACGAGGCGACCAGGGTGCGCGTTACCTGGGTGGGCGACGACGAAACAGCGTGCCTGGTGAGTGTGACAACGTCGGGTGAGCTGCCGTGGGTCGGCCGTGCGACCCGGTCGGGTCCGGGTACTGCTTGGAGCACTCCGGAACAGCTGGAATCCCTCGGGAACGAGGCCCAGGACGGGGTCTACCTCACCGGCAGCCGGACCAAGATTGTGTTCGTTTCAAAGCGAGGCGATCGTGAGCGGAGCGATCTCTTTCTCTACGATCCCAAAAACGAGGACAGCCCAATGCCGCTGGAACCGCAGATCTGTACCGTCGGTTCCGAGTGGAGCCCTCGGACGGGCCCACAGGGCGAGCTTTTCTTCTGCCGAGAGGACCGTCAGCTGATCTTCAGGGGCGGCCAAGTGAGGGCCCTCCGGTTGCCCGGTCGACACCGAATCCTCTTCACCCAGGCGGCGCCGACCTCGGACGGCCGGTGGATCTTCTTCTGCATGCCGAAATACAGGCCTCTGGAGCCCGACCAAAATATCTACGTTTCTGGTATCGGGGAGGATCTGAGCATCGGCGAGCCGGTTCTCGTGGACGATTGGCGCCCCTGACCGACAGCCACGGTGAGAGATGCGAACTGATCTTCTCGGGTGCGGCTGGGGCCGGTGGCGTGGCGGTTGGCGAAGTGACCGTCGCCTCCTTGTACGAGCCGGGCAGTGGGTTCTCGAGGACGCTGGGCGCGAGGTCAGTCGCTGGGACAACCTGGCTGAAGCGATGCGGGCCATGTGGCCCGATCGCAGGGGTCGCGACTCCTCACCTTGGGCGGTGGGGTTCATCGGTTACGAGGAGGTAGCACGATTGGCCGGGGAGTTACCTGCCAGCGCAGAATTCGATTCGGCGCCGGCCGGCCTTCTCCTGCTCGAACCCGAGCCGGTCTCAGCGGCGTTGCCCGCCGGAGGGAGGCACGTGCTGCCCTCCAGAGGGCCGAGATGGAGCCTCGACGCGGCGTCGTTTCGCGACGGGGTTAAGAAGATCCGAGAGCGGATTGCGGCCGGTGACGTGTACCAGGTGAACCTGTGTAGGCGGCTGACGGTTGAGGGCTGGCAGGGATCGTTGGGGGTCTTCGCCGAGGTTGCCAGCGATGGCGGCGTGCCCGACTACTTGGCGCGGATCGATCTCGACGGGGGAGAGCTGCTCTGCGCGTCGATGGAGATGCTGTTGCGCCGCCGCGGCGTCGAGCTCGAGACCCGCCCAATCAAGGGGACTCGGCCGCGCGGAGCGACGCCGGAGGAGGACCAAAGGCTGGCCTTCGAGCTCGATGCTGATCCCAAGGAGCGGGCCGAGCTCGCCATGGTGGTCGATCTCGAGCGCAACGATCTCGGGCGGGTCTCCGAAATCGGCTCGGTGGAGGTTGCGGATCCAGGCTCGGTCCAGGCTTTTGCCGCGGTTCATCACCGGGTGGCGCGAGTAAGAGGGCGTGCCCGCCAGGGTCTCGAGTGGTGGGAGCTGCTGGCCGCGGTGGCGCCTGGTGGTTCGGTCACGGGCTGCCCTAAGCGGGCGGCCATGTCCGTCATCGCGGAGCTCGAGCCGGTTCCCAGGGGTCCGTTCTCGGGCGCTCTCGGGGTGGTGGCCGGCAACGGCGACCTCGAGATGGCGCTGCCAATCCGCACCGCGTGGCTGCTGGGGTCGACCCTCGAGCTCGCAGCCGGATGCGGTGTTGTCTGGCAGTCGGAACCGGCGGCAGAGGAGGAGGAATCACGGCTCAAGGTGGCGCGATGGCTGGATCTGGTGGGGGGTGCGGAGTGAGCCCGATGTGGCGCGACGGGCGCCTGATCGAGTCCCAGCCCGGGGCCTCTCCGATGGAGGCGGGTTGGGGCGCCTTTACCACCGTCGGCTGTGATGGAGGCCACCCCCTCCTGTGGACGCAGCACCGGTCACGTCTCGCGGCAAGTCTTCGGTTCCTGGGTGCTGAAAATGATGTAGCGCTTCCGGACGAGCCCGCCCTGTGCGAGCTGTTGCGCGCCGGCGGGCTCGACGGGACCGCGCGGCTCAGGGTGGTGGGCCGAAGGAAGCAGAACTCCGGGTGGACGATCGAAGCGTCGGGCTCCGTCTTTGAGGCAGCCGGCCCGGATGCGCCGCCGGCACGGCTGCTTATCCAGCGGTGGCAGGCTGCGCCTCCCTTGACGGGCCACAAGACCTTGGCCCGCTTGCCGTGGGATCTGGCATGCGAGCGGGCTCGCCGTGAGGGCGCAGACGATGTTCTGCTGGTGGATATGGCGGGGCACGTCCTGGAAACCGCGATCGCCAACGTGTGGCTTTGCCGTGGTCGCGAGCTGTGGACGCCGCCGGCGCCTGAGCGGTGCCTGCCGGGAATCATGCGTGGTTGGCTGCTTGAGCACGCAGGGGCATTGGGGCTTCAGGTGTTCGAATGCGATCTCACCGCGGCAGACCTTCTCGGTGCAGACGAACTCTGGATCAGCAACGCGGTGGGTGGTGTGCGGAGGGTGGCCACTGTCGCCGGCCGGGAGTGGCGGAGCTGGTCGTTCTTCGATGAGCTCACAGAGCTCGGTGTGCCAGCCCCGGGGTGGTGAGATGGGCGGGTCAGGAGCAGGCTCACTCAGCAGGCAGCCGATGGCGGTTCCTGGCGACGAGTCGGTAAAGGCCTGGGCCGACCCAGCGCACAGGCGGAAGGACGCTCAAGCTGGCCAGCCACCGCCAGCCGGGGAGTTCGGCCATGATCCTCTGCCAGGCGGCGAAGCCGGAAAGCAGAAGGCCGTCTGCGTCCCGCACCCACATCGATTCCTCGAGATCCCTGCGTGCAACCGGGATATTGGGGTCGTCCAAGACTCGAAAATCGTGGAATACCACGCGACCTTTCGGATCGCGCCGCTCGCACCACCTCTGCGACCTCTGACAGATTCGGCAGTTGCCGTCCATCCAGACATCGAGGGTCCGCCCTTCATATTTCACCGTTGTCACTCAGCCTCCGCCTGCTGAAACCTGAGAATAGGTCTTGACATTCCTTAAGATAATACTAAAATAGCGATATGATGATGAATCATGGATCTCAATGTGGATGGATTCAACTGTGTCGGCTATCGTGAACCCTCCCCACCTCGACTGCGTTTCTCCCGACCGGACATCGGGGGATTTACTGGCCCTCAGAACCAGACTGGCGGACCTGGCAAGGAGCTTGCGGATCGCCTCCGATCACTACGCGCTTCTGGCAGGCGAAACCCGGCTCAAGATCATGGTCCTTCTGAACGAGACCCCCGAGCTTTGCGTCTGCGACCTGGCGACCATTCTCGAGATGACTCCGGCGGCGGTGTCCCAGCACCTCAGCCGTCTCCGCTCCGGACGCCTCGTACAATCGCGACGTGACGGGATGACCATTTACTATCGGCTCGTAGACACGATAGACCGTAACCTGCTGGCGCCGGTTCTCGCCGGAAAGGAGTGATCAATGCGAAATGTTGTTCGACTCATGACGGTTGTTCTCGCACTTCTGGCGCTGGTGGCGCCGCTTGCCGCCGACGGGCGTCCGGACACGGTCCGTACCACTTTTCAGGTTAAGGGTATGCACTGCGGCGGTTGCTCCTCGACCATCACCTCCACCCTCGAGAAGGTCGATGGCGTCATCGAGGCCTCCGCGGACCACGAGAGAGGCGTTGCCGAAGCAGTCTACCGGCCGCGCAAGGTCGAGGCCGACGAGCTCAAAGTGGAGATCGAGAAGCTCGGCTATACCGTCACCGAGATGGAGACCGAGGTTGTCGAGGGTTAGATTTCGAATTTCGAATTTCGAATTTCGAATTTTTGGACCCATCCCCTTCATTGCCTGAAAGCGGGATAGACTCTCACAATGCCGCGAAAGGCATTTGTTGATCGGAACATGCGGTTCGCCTACGTCGCTACCAAGATGGGGGTCTTCGTGATCGCGGCGATCGCAACGTGGCCGCTGGCGCGTGTGATCGGTCCCAAGGCGTGGATCGGTCTCGCTGTGTTCGGGCTTTTGCTCGTCGTAATGACGGCGGTGATATTGTCCGCCGGTTCCACCATGGGCGCGGAAGAAGCCGAGGACGAGGACGAACCAGATCCAACCCAGCCTTTCAAGATTGAAGTGGAGGACAGCATCGATCTCCACTCATTTCCGCCCCGGGACGTTCCGGACGTCGTCGATGCATACCTGGCAGAGGCTGTGGAGAAGGGCTTCAGCGAGGTACGTTTGATCCACGGCCGCGGCATCGGGGTGCAGCGGGACCGGGTGCAGAAACTGCTTGCCCGCCACCCGCTCGTGTCGGGATTCCACGACGCGCCGCCCGACCGCGGAGGCTGGGGCGCCACTGTCGCTTACCTCAAACCGCACTCCTCGGTCTAATGATCGACCCCAGGTGGGCGCCCGAAAAATCCGAAATCCGAAATCCGAAATCTGAATTGTCAGGGGTTCAACCGATTGATCAACCT
>PVMK01126572.1_pt1 | contig 20967 bp, 26 predicted proteins | sample 1853481 | NCBI WGS metagenome assembly PVMK01 (sample SAMN08533507, study PRJNA380276) | Marine sediment metagenome, whole genome shotgun sequencing project.
ATACCGGTCAGATCGGGGTTTTCGGAAAAGGTTGTCATTTCACACAGCAGATCAATATAATCTGCTTCATAGTGACAGTCCTTTAGATAGGCATCCATAAACGAATGGGCAATCTGTCGGGACAAATGGGTAATTTCTTCTATATCGACGGTGGTGGCTTTTATGTCGGACCATTTTTCTCTATAAAATGACGATTTCATGGATTACAGTGGCTCCTGCAGTAACTGCTCAGCGGCTTGCAGTACCGCCTCCGGCGAGATCTCCCGCATACAGCTGTGATCAAGCGGACACTCTTTAAGGTGACAGGGGGAACAATCCAACTGCTGTCGCAATACAATGGTTTTTTCAAGGTTGGCATGGGTATAGCGAGGGTCGGTCGGCCCCATGATGACCACCACCGGGATGCCGAAAGCCACGGCATAATGACGCGGGCCGGTATCATTGGTCACCAAAAGCCGGCAGCGGCGGATTAAGGGCTTTAAAAGGGCCAGATCCACATTGTCAGGCCGGTGTTGATGATTTTGGCTTTGCTGTGTTGGACAATCGTTTGGCCGATAGTCTCCTCACCGGGGCCGATAAAAAGCACCAGCTTGCAATTCCAGCGTTGCGCCAACAGCTCAGCCAGCCGGGCAAAATATTCAGGCGGCCAGCATTTGGAGGCGCCGTATTTTGCGCCCGGGTTTATTCCGATTACCATGTCTTCAGATGAAATGCCATAGCGTTCCAGAAACTGATTGCCCACTGACTGCAGCGGATCTGAAACATATAGACGTGGTTTCTTGTCCGGATCGGTAGTGAGGTTCATCCAGTGGCATATTTCCAGATAATAATCTGCCATGGGTACGGGCGTGATTCGATTGTCAGCGCGTTGCGGAGCCGGTCCACCGCTCAAAAGGGCGGTTCTGCCGTTTCGGCGGTAACCGTAGATTTTTTTAACACCTCCCAACCGGGCGATCAGGGCCGAACGAAATGAATTCGGCAGTATGACGGCAAGCTCCGGTTTCAAGCGGCGAATTTGATACACCAGATGGACAAAGCCCGCGGCTGTTTGTCGCTTATCTCGATAAGCTGATCAAACCAGGGCGCATCTTCAACAACACCTTTGGCGTACCCGCGGATCAGGCCGATGAGCCGGGCATCCGGGTAACTCTGCCGCAGGCACCTGAATGTTGGTGTGGCCATGACGACATCACCGACCCAGTTGGGGCAAAAAACCAGTAGCGTTCGGGTTGTATGCGCGTGTTTTCAGAGGTCACTGTGGGCTAAGATCCCGGCGGTGTGGTTATTCGTTATTAGTTATTCGTGAATAGGTCGTGCTATATGGATTGCATCAAAAAACCAATAACCAGTAACCAATAACCAATAACCTTCAACTGAGTGTTTTACACCAATTGAATTCCTGGGTTTGTGGCGGAATATAAAAGAAGCCGATGGGAGTGTCAATGCCATTGGGTTAAACAGATGTTCGTCCTTTCAGTGTTCGATGTTCTCAGTCCTTCATGGGCAAACCAAGTTAGCGTTTAAGCGCTATTCTCCCAGGGCCTGGGAGATTTTTTCCGCGACTGCCTTAATTTCGATTTTTTCCATGCATTGTTGTTGCCGTCAGGGCACTGCTTTTTGTAACAGGGGGCACAGCTCAGATCTGATTGAACGGTCAGGCCTTCACATCCATAGGGAGCATGCCTGTCTGCCGGGGTCGGGCCAAACAGGGTGACATAGGGTGTCCCACTGCCGCCGCCAGGTGTCCCGGACCCGAATCCGGGCCCACAGCTGCCGCTGCCGCTTTCAATACGGCGGTCATTTCCAGCAGGGAGTTGCCGGTTAAGTCAATCACTTTGGGTGAATTCATTTTTTCTACCAGCCTGGCAGCCAAAGGCATCTGGGAATTGCCGCCCAAAAGCACGACGTGTCGGTCCTGGTTTTTCAAAATATATTGCACGAATTTACAGTACCCTTCAAAGTGCCAATCTTTTGATTCCCAGGATGATCCCATCACCACAGCTATAAATGTATTTTGAATTTTAACCACAGCCGGCGGGGCCGTTAGATTGACATCGAGCATTTTAAACCCAAAGTCCAGACTATCCGGTTCGGGCAGCCCCAGGTGTTCGGTGAATTTCAGGTAATGGTCCAGCTTGGAGAGGGTTTCAGGATGATAGGGGATATATTCATTATTAAACAGCCAATTCAATTCTTTGGTATTGCGACGGTGAAAGCCGATTCGCCGTGCGGCTCCCGAGAGCAGGCAGAAAAAGCCGCTTTTAAGAATGCGTTGAAGATCCAAAGCAATATCAAAATGCTCCCGGCGCAATACTTTATAAAGGTCCCAAACCCCTGAGGTACCCTTTGAACGATCAAAAACAATAACATGGTCCAGTTGGGGATGAAAGCGGACCATGTCGATTCTGCGGGCCTCTATCAGCCATGAAACCCTGCTGTCAGGCCGGTGATTTTTAAGGTGGGATACCAGACAAAGCCCCCGGGCGACATCTCCCAGCGATCCCATCAAAATGATGAGAATGGAGGGAGAGACGAGCTTGTCCGGATTTGTTGGATTGGTTTGGTCTTTGGTCAATTCAAAATACATCCATATGAACGAATTCGGAAATCGGAATGCGGAAATGTCCGCAAAGAAAATATCCGATTTTAACTCGTTATCTCTAAAAAATATACATTAATTTGGGGGAACATAACAAAAATAACAACTATTCTAAAATCTGACTCCTGATTTTTTGTTTGCAATCAATTAGGGCTCTCATTTAGCCCTGCTCGCATCATTTCACTGAGCATTTTCGGCAATCCGTGTTTGCCGACGGCACGTTGCCAGCGGCTAATATATCGATCCCTTAATTTAGTTTTATTTCCCTGACAGACCTGTCCTTTATCGAAATCCAACAGGAACACCCGATCCTTTTGATCAATCACCACATTGCCGGGGTGTAGATCGACGTGCCATATGCCATGGTCTATCAGTCGTGAAATCTGTTCAGTCACAGATGTCATCGCCCGCCGGGCGCGCTTTTCATCAATTAAGCTTAGCCGGGCCAGGGACAGGGGCTCTTTTATCTCCCGGGTGACCAGCCAGGCACGATAGAACCAGTGCCCGCGGTTGGCATAGAGCAGGGGTTCCGGAACATTGATTCCCAGGCTCCGGACTTTTTGCAGCAACTCAAATTCCAACTGGCCGCGAGTTTTACCCCATTTCAGATACCTGCGCTTAATCAGGCGGCCTATAAGTCCCCCTCTTTTATAGTGTTTGACCACCACCGGACCCAGGTCTTCTATCCGATGATAGCTTACCGAGCTTCTCCCGCCCAAAACAGAATCCGTCTTGGGCGGCGGTTGACTAAAAAAACCTATCAATCGGTTCATTTGCAGTTCGGTCAAAGGCCTGCAAGTACCAAATTGATAGGCGTTATATGTCGGCGTCAGCGTCCTTTTTAGCATCCTTTTTGAAAAGCTATAAGAAAAGACGGAATGTGTCAACATGACAGCGCCTTTAGGCATAGTGCACTATGGCCTTGCCCCTAAGTGCCTTGCAAATGAAAGCCTCAGACTCGTGCAAAATTCAGGTATCAAATTGAATGTTAAGGTATTATAGAGCATTAAAATCCCAAATGCCAAGCACCAAATTATTTACATTTTGATATTTGCCCGGGGCCATTCCATTCTGTTCTTGACGCCAATGATAATGGGTTGATATATTTTGATTTTAAAAGAATTACAGCTGTGAATAATACAGAGCGCTTTTATGAATCTGGAAAAATCAACCTATTTGCCGGTGGACGCGCTGCGTCGCAAACTTGCCGGCTGTCATATGACGACAAGCCCATTTACCCCGGACTTCAGCCTTGACGAGCTGTTGACCGAGGTTGCTGCCTGCCGGATCATCAAAGAAAATGATAGGCGCCAGATTTACTATCTGGAAACACCCGGGAACGGTTACTTTCTCAAATTCAGCACCCTGGCCAGGCCCAAAGATCAGTGGCGCCATTTCATTTTGCCCTTCAGGAAATGGTCGGAATGGCACAACCTGCATCGTCTGCTCCATGCCGGGATAGCGGCGGCCAATCCCGTTTTAAAGGGGGAAAATAAGACCTCCCGCCCCCGGCATTTTTTGCTATTGACCGAACAGATACCGGGATTACCCCTTAAGATTTATACGGCCGGCGACATGCGCCGGATGGGTGAATATGCAGCCTGGCTTCATTCCCAAGGTGTTTATCACACTGATTTGCATCCGAATAATATCATCATGACACCCGAAGGCAAAATCAAGCTCATAGATGTTCAGCAATTATTTTTATTGCCCTGGCTCCCTCGTCGGCTGCGCGTATACAATTTGGGTAAGATTTATTTTAACCTGCGCTTTCGGAGTGACTGCCTCCATTCACCCCAAGAATTTATTGCGGGCTATAATACTAAGCCCCAACCATCCATTCGTTTAACGCAACTTGAGACCGCCGCCCTACGTCATCAACAGAAAAAATACAGTTCACGATCCAAACGCTGCTGCAGGAACAGCTCGGAATTTATGGTCGTTAAAAATGCCGGTTGGAAGGGCTATAAAAGGAAATCATTTGACTGGAAAATAACAGACCTTTGGCAGGCCCTGGAAAAAGGGCAACCGCTTAAGGGATCCCACGTGATTTCTTATAAGGCAGTGTGCATCAAAACCCATCTTCGACGGCTTTTTCATGAAAACCGCTGCCTGACCAGTTGGAAAATGTCCCGAGCCCTTGAGGTGCGCGGTATTACAGTGCCCCGCGCACTGGGTTATTTTGTAATCGATGACGTCAGCTGTTTTGTATCGGAACTGCTCGATGACAGACTCCATCTCAACACGTATTTGTCTTCAATAAGCGATGAGCGCACAAAACGCAGGGCCTTAAAGAAGTTTGCGTTGTGGCTGCGGAAATTCTATGATACCCATGTCTGGCAACGAGACTTCAAATCAGATAACATCTTGTGCCAAAATGGAGAATATTTTATGGTGGATCTTGACGGCGTTAAAATCCGACGTTTAAGTGAACAGCAAAAAACCGTCAATCTGGCCCAGCTCAACGCATCGGTGAGCAATGCCGTTACCGTCAAAGACCGTCTGCGCTTTTATCATTACCTTACAGCCGGCCAAAAACCGCCCAGGCAGCAGCGACGAGCGGTTTATCGCAAGGTATGGGATATTTCCAGGAATAAAACCACGTCCAATTATGATTTGGATATCGATACGTTATGGAAACATGGCCGGTAAGCATTATAATCCCCAATTACAACGGTGAGCAGATACTACCGCGGGCGCTGGCCAGTGTTAGCGAAGCGGTACGGGCCTATGCGGGGCCAAGTGAGATTATCGTTGTTGATGATGCGTCCCGGGATAACAGCATTGACTTGATCGCGCAAAATTTTCCGGATATCAGCCTTGTCCGGCATGAAGTAAACAAAGGCTTTTCCGATGCTGTTCACAGCGGGGTGCAGGCCGCGGTTTACCCGATTATCCTTTTGCTTAACTCCGATGTTTACCCGGATCGTGATTTCATTGCCCCCCTGGTTCGATGGTTCGACCGTGAGGATACCTTCTCAGTCTCCCCTCTCATTCTTGATCAGGGCGGGAATCCGTCCCGGGTTTCATGGAATCTGGTTAAACTTATAAGAGGAGAAATCAGAAGCAGCAATTGGGATTTAACCAACGCGCTGGCACTGATGCGTAAAAGGCAGTCCTTGAAAAGCCTTTTTGCCGCCGGTGGATCGGCGGCCATCCGCAAAGAGATGTTTGTGCAACTGGGCGGATTCCTTTCGATCTACCGCCCCTTTTACTATGAGGATCGGGACCTGGGCACCCGGGCCTGGAAGCGCGGCTGGAAAACCTACTTTGAGCCGACGAGCAGAGTTGTGCATGACCATTCGCGTACCATCAAGCGGTTTTTTCCGATTAAAAAAACAAAAATTATTAAAAGACGGAATCGACTGTTTTACCTGTGGCTGCATTTGTCAACGCCCAAGCTATTTCTTTCCCATATACCCTGGATTTTTGTGCGACTTCTCTCGCGCTTGCTGCGATTCGACGCTGTGTATGCCTTAGCCTTGTTCCGTGCTCTGCTCAAGGTTAAGGCGGTTATCAAGCTGAGATCAAGCCCTGGGATGAAGGATACCCATAAAAAACCATTGGAAGAAATCCTGGCTGAAATTAAATAGTAACCCCCGGCATTAGACGGAACCATGTCAATTAATAAAGTTATATTTCTAGGTAAAAGCAAAAAGAAAACCGGCAATACCAGGTTTATGCTCAAGGCCCTTCAAAGACGGGTAGAGAAGGTCGTTTTTATAAACTTGCCGCGGGTCAAAAAATATTTTTTCTGGACGGATTACCGCCAAATTATTCTTAAAAAAATTCTTAAACAAAATCCGGATCTCGTTCTAATTTATTCCAAGGACATTCCTTATTCGGTGTTGGAAGAAATAACTCCCACTTATCAAACGGCAATCTTTTTCCCGGACCCGGATGGTACCAGCAACCCAAAGCTCATTCGCTATGGGGCCCTGGTTGACTATTTATTTATTACCAATAAAACGCACCTTGCTGAATTAAAATCCCGGAGTGTAAAAAATCCCATTTATTGCATGCAGGGATGCGACCGGGATATGCATCGCATTATTGCTACCAGCAATAGAAAGTGGGCCTCTGAGGTCGCCTTTATCGGCCGACCCTGGAAAGAAAACCGGGTCCAACTTCTTCAGGCCATCAATCAGCAATTCCATCTTAAAACCTGGGGGGCGCAGTGGCAGGCGTTTGACCTTAAATGCCTGAAGTCCAGCATCTACCCCAAAGAGTACGCCAAGATCTGTTATTCCGCCAAAATCATCCTGGGCTGTGACCAATCCGTTGAACTGGAAGGATATTTTTCAAACCGGACCTGGATTACACTGGGTTGCGGTGGTTTCCTGTTGACCAATTATAGTCCCGGTTTGGAATTCATTTTCACTAAAGGTGAACATCTGGAATGGTATCGCAACCAGGAAGAATGCCTGGAGTTAATTGACTATTACCTGAAACATGAAGCCCGCAGAAAACAAATTGCTCAAAACGGCTATCAGTTTGCCCATACCCATCGAACTTACGATAAAGTCATCGATGAAATAATTGCGCACATTGAAAACAATCATAACCCCGGATGAAAATTCTTCACATCAACACTGAAAGAACCTGGAGAGGAGGAGAACAGCAAACCTTATATCTTCTCCGGTCGCTGATTGAACGGGGAATCGGCTGCCATCTGGTCAGCCAGGCCGAATCTCCGATGGCACAAAAAGCGCTTGAAGCCGGTGTTGAGGTGTTTCCATCGCCATGCACGGTGAAGCGGATCTGCCGGCCAGTCTGCGAATCCGAAACCTGATCACCCGCTATGGCTATGACATTGTTCACTCGCATACCTCCCACGCCCATACCCTGGCCTTTTTTGCCTCTGTTGGCTGCAAGACATGCCGGCTGGTTACCCGCCGGGTGGATTTTTCTATTTTTCGCAACAGCTCTTGCCTGTAAATGGAATCAAGTATCGCTTCATGGCCGATCACTACATTGCCATTTCGCATAAAATTAAAGAAGTAATGGTCAATGATGGCATTGCAGCCGAGCGTATATCTGTGGTGCACAGCGGTATTGACCTGCAACGATTCCGGGAAGCGACCGGTGAGCACCTGCTATCTGAGTTCGATATCAAAGTCGGCGAAAAAATCGTCATTAATGTTGCCCATCTGGCAGGCCATAAAGGCCAAAAGTACCTGGTGGAAGCCATTCCGCACGTTTTGGCCCAACTGCCCAACACGCGGTTTTTTATAGTCGGCCAAGGGGAGTTGATGGCAGCGCTCAAAGCTCAGGCTTCTGCGTTGGGGTTGAATCGGGAGCTTGTTTTCACCGGATTTCGAAGGGACGTGGGGGCCTTTTATAAATTTGCCGATCTTTGCGTGATGAGCAGTGTCGAAGAAGGTCTTGGAACCGCCGTACTGGACGCGTTGGCCTGCGGCACGCCGGTCGTGGCAACTGCAGCCGGAGGGCTTCCTGAAATTATTGATGATGGCAAAACCGGCCGGTTGGTCGCGCCGGCAGATCCAGCGGCGCTGGCGGAGGGGATCGTTGAACTGCTATCGCGCAAAGAATTGGCCGATGCCATGGCGGCGGCGGGCCGGGCCAGGGTTCAGCGACTCTTTTCAATCGACACCATGGCTGATAAGAATCTCGAAGTTTATCAAAAAATAGTGGCGCCGGGAAAATAAATTCGTCTATTTCAAAGATGATGATTCCCCCCTTTGTTTTGCATGCGTTTTCCAGGTTAATTTTGCTGCCATGATCAACTCCGCAAAGGAAGACATGGAGGCAATTAAAAACCCGCGCCACCCATCAAGGACGCCCAAACGAAAAATGAAATCCTTAATAAATCGAAAGGGCGGTCGAAGCAACAAATGAACAACCGGCGCGCGCACCTGTTTTTCGTATTTATCTTCGGCCTTCCAGGACGAATAGCGGTTAATTTTATCTACCCAGCTCGTTACACTGGAAACGCTGTCATGTTCGAGACGCCCCTTAAGCACGCCTGTATTTTTCATCTTAATCTCAGCGTGAACGCGTTTTTCGTCATAGAAACCAAGATCTTTACGAAAGAGCCGCAGCACGCTGTCACGGCCCCAACCTGAGTATTTAACGCGTTTGCCCATCAGGTAATTGCTGCGAAAGATCCAGTAGCCGTCCTTAGGCGGGTCTTGACGTAATAATGCGCGAATTTCGTCACAAAGCGCTTTTGAAACTTGTTCATCACAGTCCACCAACAAAACCCATTCATGGCCGGCCTGGGGGATTACCCAGTTTTTTTGTGCGGCGGAGTTAATGTATTCGTGCTGAAGAATGCGATGGGTGTATTTTTGGGCGATTTCACGGGTACGGTCTGTGCTGAATGAGTCAACCAGCAAGATTTCATCCGCCCAGGTCACGCTTTTCAGGCATCTTTCAACATTTTCCTCTTCATTATAGCTCGGTATAATTACCGTGAGCTTTTGGCGGCAATCGGTTTCGTTGCACATCGAAATACGGCTCCATTTTCCTTCAAATATTAAATCCAGTTTTTCAAATCTATCTGTATGCCGCATAGGAGGCATTGCTTAGCTTTCGGCACCTAGTGCTTCATAACAACTGAGCACTCTTTTGACATAACGGTCCGGGCTGAGAATATTTTTCGCATATTGCCGGGCAGCCTGAGAACACTGCAGCCGGAATTCACTATTTTGACACAGTGACAATATGGCGCGAACAAGATCAGCCGGTCGTTCTTCGATGAGAATGCCGGTTTCTCCGTTCTTGATCAGCTCTGATAGGATGCCCTTGCGAGTCGCGATCACCGGTTTGCCGCAGGCCAGGGCTTCTCGCACCGCCCGGCACGATCCGTCACTGCCGGGGGTCAAAAAGACCTTAAAATCAAAAAGGTTTATTACGTCACCATAGTCATCTTTTCGATATCCGGTAAAAATCACATTTTTTTCCAACCCCCGCTCTTTCACCGGCCGACGGGCCAGAGTGTCAATATGGGTGCCGCGTCCCACGATCAGAAACTTTAAGTGGGGTATCTTTCTGACGATATGCTCTATGGCCTCTATCAGTAATGAAAAATTTCTGTGTTTCTGAACGCGGGCTATGATTCCGACCACCGGGTCATCGGCTTTAAGTCCGAACTCCGCCAGGAGTTTCTCGCTTTTGGCAAGCGGGCGAAAGCGATCTGGATCAACGGGAATGTCCACCTGTTCAATAATCTTATCAGGATAGATTTCAGAAAGATATTTTTGGACCCCGACCGAGGCCGTCATAATTCTTGCCGTCCTGCCAAAAATAAGCCGCTGCCGATAGTTCAACGGGACCGGTTCACCATCGTAGCAGGTTCTAATCAGGCGTTCCCCGAAACCAGCCAGGACAGCTGTCAAGGCATCGTTATCCTGATGACTGTGAATCAGGTTAATGCCGTTACGGGCCATAAGTTTTTTCAATGAATAAATGTCGGGAATTATTCGCCAGTTGAGGTGCTTGTTGAGGAAAAAGCCATCCACACACGCAATGTCCCTTTCGCCGGCCTTGTTCAACAAATGGTTTTGCAAACCCCTGTGACGTCCGCAGGCAAAAAGGACATTGATGCCTGAACGGGCCTTCATCCAGGACACCAGATTCAGGGCGTGGTCGGCCGGGCCCGTCCATTTGTGATTGCTGTACAGATATAAGATCTTTATAGGATTCATCCTGTTGCGGGATTCCTTTCCAAGCAGTCGGCGATATGTCGGCATGCCTTTTCAGTGCCCCCCTGGCGCGCTTTTATAAAATGAAGCGCTTCTGCGATTACGTCTTGACGGCAAAGTGGGCTGTCGATATCTTTTAGCAGGAGAGCGGCGACTTCTTTCCAATCGCCTGCCACCCTGAGCAAACCGGAGTCGATGATCTCAGAACCCACCCAGGCAAAGTTTTCCCATGAAGGCCCGATTATAGGGAGCACTCCGCTTACGAGCGCTTCTAAAAAATTCTGTCCGCCCAAGGGGGCAAGGCTGCCGCCGATAAAAGCGGTTCTGGCATGCCGATACGCGGGTAGCAGTTCGCCGAAGGTGTCCCACAGCACTACGCTGCCGGCCGGCACCTGAGTTTCAGTACCTGACCGCAAAGACCACCGGATTCCCGTTTGATTTAGTGTTTTTCGCCAGTAATGAAGGCGGTGCATATGCCGCGGGAATAGTCCGATAACGGTCTTCGGCCGGTTGCGAAAAACCTCCCGTATAATCTTTTTGATCAGGGGTTCTTCCTGGCGTCTGACAGAAGCCAGAATCACGAAAGGAATAGTGGGCGGCACAAGGTTTTCGATCTCATTTTTAGCCGGGTCGCACACTGTTGAGGAAGCAATGCGGTCAAATTTGATATTGGGCATCATCTCAACTCTATCTTGGCCGAACAGTCGGCCGAAGCGATCGGCATCGGCTGACGATATCGCGAACACCTTATCCGGCCGAAGGCTTTGCCAGATTGCAGGCCAGAGATGATATCTTCGAAGGCTTTTTTCGTTAATCCTGCCGTTGATTATGATGCTCATGCAGCGTTGTTTTTTCAAGGCCAGCAAAAGTCCTGGCCAAATTTCCGTTTCCAGCAGAACCACTAATTTGGGCCGGATGCGGGCAACAGCCGCTGCCATAATAGATGGTTTGTCAAAAGGAAAATAGCGAACAACCGTCTGAATTTGATTCGGGTCACTAATTGGTTCTGCCGGCACCTGATTGAGAATGTCAATTCCCTGGCGCGTGTTGGAGGTTAGCAAGGTTTGGATAGGCTGCTTTACCTGGAGTTTTTTCAGAATTTCTAATGCTAAGAAAGATTCGCCCACCGAAGCCGCTTGAATCCAGAGATCGGCAACATCCGGTAACTTGTCTTTCAATGTACGCTGGTGATAACCTTCGGCCAGGCGATGATGGAAACGAAGCCCTGGAAGTGCAAAACTCCAGATCAGGTTATAAAACCAGAATGCAATTTTTTGGATCATGTTCTCTGAATTTGCTGCAGGTAACCTCATCCGATCAATATTATTTAAATCCCGGTTGGGTGTCAAATTTTTTTCGCATCAGCTTTCATTTTGGCTTTTGATGCCTTGCGGAGTTGTACGGCCGCCAAGATGCCAAAATCTCCGACGGACAGAACATTGACACTGCAAAAATTGTTTGTTACTCGTAAGGGCCACTTTTTGCATGCGTTGGGAGAGGAGATCAATGGCATCTAATCCAGATGATCGCAAACCTTCTGGTTTTCAGAGGGCTGATGAGGTCGGTCATGTTTCAAAGAGCATCATCGCCAAAATATCGCACCGGCATATCGTTGGACTTGGTAAGATATTGGGCAGGGTCGTCTATTTCCTGGATGTGCCCCACCGGCGGATTGTGCGGCGCAATCTGCGATTTACCCATCCCGGCTGGACCCGCGGAAAAGTTGAATATATATCGCGGCGTGTTTTTCAGAACCTGGGCATTTCCTTTCTCGAGTCCTTTCAGATGGCGAGCCTGTCCCGGGAACAGGTGCTCGGCCGGGTCCGGGTGGTGGGTCTGGAAAACCTGCAGAACGCCTTAAAAAGCAAAACCGGTTTAATTCTTGTGTCCGCACACCTGGGAAGCTGGGAGACGGGGATGCTTTTTGTCTGTTGCCATATCCAGAAACCGATGCTGGGGGTTGTTAAAAAAGTACGTTTTGCACCGCTGAATCGCTGGGTGTACCGGTTGCGACGCGATTTGGAATAAAGATCATATATAAGGAAGGGTCACTGCCTGAAATGCGCCGGATGCTTCGCCGGGGAGGTGTTATAGGCCTGCTGGTGGACCAGAGTCGACGATCGGAAGGTGTCGATGTGAATTTTTTTGGACACAGAGTTACAACCACCCCGTCGGCCGCCTTTCTGGCCATCCGCTGCAAAAGTCCGGTGCTGCCGATGTTTTGCGTCCGGGATGACAGCGGCCGGTTAACCGTGGTGGTGCAATCGCCCCTGGAAATGAAACGAACGGGAAATTTGCGATCCGATGTCCAGGCCAATACCCAGCTGATTACCGATGCCGTGGAACGCATGATTCGGAAATACCCCGAGCAGTGGTTTTGGGTGCACAAACGCTGGAAAAAATATTATCCGGATCTTTACCCTGAATACCAGGCTCGAAGAAAACGGCGCCAGCGGCGCCGAGAGAAAAAAACGGCGCGGGCAGAAGAATGACCAGGTTTGAAATGATTTTTAGTACCTTAGTTGTAAATTTGTTGTTTTTAGTAGCAAGAAATTTTTTGGCATCTTTGTAGATCCCTATCTATCCAAGCTTCAGAGAAATCTGAGCGGGCGTTCAACTTTTTTTGTTTGGGTCATTTGAATTTTGGTAATTCGAATTTGTTTCGGATTTCGTATTTCGAGTTTCGGATTTCCGGTTTATCCGGGTTAGGGTTGTGCCCCGGAAGTAATTGCCAAAACCCCTGGAGGTCAGGTCATTTACTGCGTAGTCCCTATGAATTTTAACCAACCAACTATTCTATAATTCTCCTGATGTTATACAAATTCAGATTCCAAAATGCTAAAAAAAAAGATTAAATCCTATTTGGAGGGCAAGATCAATAAGTTCTTTCCAGGGGTGCGCTGGCCGGTATTACTCATAGTAATACCGGCGCTTTTGATCGGACTTTACAATTTTCTAGATATACTATCAGAGGTTGTCATTGAAAAAAGGCGCAGTGAGGCAGCCGATTATGAAAACCGGTTCGCGTCGATCCAAAAAGATCTTCCCGCTAATGCCTACGTCAACTATGTAACGGATCAAGAACAGGACTCGGACTTTATCCGTGTGCGATATGCCTTAATACCGGCTCGCATGGTGAATGGTCTATCGCCCCGGCATGAATATCTGGTCGTACAGTATTTAAATTCAGAAAAAATCCCGAACTTTGAAGGATATACTTTGAAGAAAAATTACGAAAACGGTGTCATGCTGTTCCAAAGGAGCAGGTGATTAATGGATTTATTGGTATTTATCTTACCTTTTCTTGTCGGTTCTGCGATTATCGTCGCGCTATTTCCAGAATATAGCCTAAGCGGAGTCGGCCTAATTCTAACCGTTTGCATCGGAACGGGTATCGGACTGGGCATCACATCCTGTACAGCATTTTTGTGGCTGGTTTTTTTTACCCACCCCGGCGGATACTATCTTATAGCAGAGCTGTGCCTGGCAATTTTTCTGGTTTTTTTGGCTATTTATCGTTCTCGTGATGCTAAAAACACGATCGAGACAGAACCGGCATTATCTCATGATGCATATATAGGTACAATCGGGTGGTTAAAAAGCATCTTTCTAATTTTAATGATAGCATTTGTGGCCTCTTTTATCTTAAAAGCCTATTTTGAACGCCCGCACGGCGCCTGGGATGCTTGGGCTATATGGAATTACCGTGCCCGATGGCTGCTTATGGGTGGCAGTCAATGGACGTATGCCTTTTCTTACATGAATGCCGCCGACTCGCCAGATTACCCCCTGCTGGTTACCGGTTCTGTTTTTCGCATGTGGAGTATACTCGGAACTGATCATATAGCGATACCTGTTATGGTTGCCGGTGTATTAGCGGTTGGATCTATTCTAATAATATTTTCTTCTCTTGCTATTCTGCGAGGTGAAAACCAGGGTTATCTTGCCGCCCTGTTTATGTTTATAACAACCCGATTTCTAAACAGTGCCACCTATCAATACGGGGATGCGCCTTTAGCTTTCTTTATTTTAAGCACGATGGTCCTTTTCAGCCTGAAAGATCACTATCCGAATTTATCGTTCCGCCTGCTGTTTTTAGCCGGACTCACCGCTTCGTGTGCAGCTTGGACCAAAAATGAAGGTCTTCTGTTTTTAGTATTGATTATTTTAATTCGATTTATCGGTGAAATACGCCGCCATAACTGGTTCGGAATATTAAAACAGTTTTTTTATTTTTGCCTGGGAATGTCGTTCGTATTAAGTACCTTAATTTATTTTAAACTGAGTTTTGCAATCGCAAATGATCTTGTGAATAAAACAAATTTAAAAAAATTGAGCGTTTACCTTTTTGACATTGATCGGTATCTTGAAGTGCTGTTAGGAATGACAAAAAAGATTTTTGCCTTTAACGATCATATTATCAGCCTGTTGATTGTTTACTTTTTGATTTCCGGCGTTGCTAGATATTCTTTTGTCAAAAAGGGGATAGCATCTCATGTATTATTGATGTCATTAATGTGGGCGGTTATTTTTTTTCCTATTTTATCTCACCTTTTAATTTAGAATGGCATGTGAAAGCTTCGATGTCGCGGCTGATAGTTCAATTGTGGCCGACGGGGGTCTTTCTCTTCTTCTATTGTATCAGGGGGCCGGAAAAAGCCCTGGATGAAGGTCAGCCGGATCAAGTTTAGCCCTCAGAGCCGATAAGTGGTTGAAAGAAAATTAAAAAATATTTCAAAAAAGTACAGGTTACAGCATGCTATCCACCAATAGAACTATTTTTATCGGTTTACACTGAATTTTATGCTTGATATCCGCTGATTTCTGCAATAAATAAACGTATCCTTCGATGAGAGGTGTTTTTCAAAGAGGTAGTCTTCCTGCCTTTTTTCACGGTTTTTCCTTGGAATCTGCAAATGGTGGCTGATTTTAGTCAGACCTTGTCGATTTTAATAGAATAGACAGAGCGACACGCGGCGCAAGCGATACCACAAATCTTCAATCTTCAATTCCGGCTTGTCCGGGTTGGGAGACCGCTATGGCAATCAGTCAGGAACTTTTAGACATTCTAGCCTGCCCGAAGTGCAAAGGCGACATAAATTTGAATGATACCCAAGATGGCCTGATATGTGACCAGTGTAAATTATTGTATGAAATTCGGGATGATATTCCGATTATGCTGATTGATGAGGCCAAGCCGCTCGATGAATAGTTAAATGTTATTTGTTAATTGTTATTCGCTTACATCTGATGCGTAAGGTAAAATTCACAATTCACAATTCACAAATAACCAATAACAAATAACAAAACACATGAGTAAACCCCAAGAGCCGAAGCCCGGGAAGCTGGTCGTCGGGATTTTCATGAAAGACCGGACGTTGTTTGAACCCCTGGCGGTTGCGCTTGCATCCGAATTTGGTTCATTTGACCTGGTCAGTTCGTGGCTGCCCTTTGATTACACTACCTACTATGAACAGGAGATGGCGACACCGCTTTTTCGACGACTGCTGAGTTTTAAAGAGCTGATTGACCAGCTCGACCTGGCCGGCATAAAACTGACGACCAATCGCCTGGAGAAACAATATTCCCACAACACCGGACGCCGGGTCAATATTGACCCCGGCTATCTGTTATACGAGCGATTTGTACTGGCCTCCGGTAAAAATTTCTGCCATAGAATTTATATCGGACATCGAATTTATGCCGATTTAACCTTAATTTATCAGCAGGGAGCATATGAGAAATTGCCCTGGACCTATCCCGATTATGCGGACCGACCGATTCTCAGCTTCCTTGAGCAGGTCCGCAACAAATATGGTGCTGATTTAAAAACAAACTAAAGTTTGGGTCCGTGGTCTGTTGGTTGTGGTCCGTTGCAATTCAATAGAATTATATTTATTAACCTTTGTGACTTAGTGCCTTTGTGGCTGTACTCTTGCATCGAATATGTTTTGTTGTGGGAGCGGTTTTCAACCGCGATTAAAATAGAAAAAATAGTTTTTACAACGGACAACAAGCCACTGACAACTGACCGATAATTTCAGAGCTGGAGAATAATAACGCCACGCAATTTCAGTTCATCTAAATCCATAAGGAGAAGCACCCATAATGATCAAGAGCATGACCGGTTATGCGGCGGCCGAAAAGACCGTCGAAGAAATTACGGTAGCGGCTGACATGCGTGCTTACAACAGTCGGCATCTGGATATTGTCCTGCGTATTCCTCCCGGTTATACGGCGCTGGAAGAAAAGATGAAAAGGCTTATTGCCTCGCGGATTGCCAGAGGCAGGGTTGAGATCAGAATTCAAATCAAAGATGAATCCGAGCAGGCGATCGCCTTTGAAATTGATCGGCCCAGGGCCCAAGCGATTCATGCCGCCCTTGAGCAGTTAAAAGAGGAGTTTAATCTGCTCAGTGACCTGTCTCTGGAACATATGCTCAGTCTGGGCGGTATTATAAAACCGGTCGAGACCGCCGACGAATCAGACAGCATATGGCCCACCATTAGAGACTGTCTCATCCAGGGCCTTGACGACCTTGAAATCATGCGCCAAAAGGAAGGTGATTTCATAGCCGGTGATCTGTCCGCCAGGCTGGATTTTATTGCCAAGGGCCTCGCTGAAATTAAAAGCGACGCTGAAGCGCTGTTACCGCAATATCAGGAAAGACTGGAGGAGCGCATAGCAGCCTTAACCCGCGAGACAGTCGAGATTGATCCCGGACGGCTGGCTCAGGAAGCCGCATTTTTGGCTGACAGGAGTGATATTTCCGAAGAAATAGTTAGGGTAGGGAGCCATGTAAAACAGTTCCGCCATATTATGAAATCAGAGGAGCCCGGAGGGAGAAAACTCAATTTTTTACTGCAGGAGCTCAATCGGGAATTTAACACCATTGGCGCCAAGATCGGTCATGCCGAAGCATCTCACAAAATCGTCGATATAAAATCAGAACTGGAAAAGATCAGAGAGCAGATCCAAAATGTAGAATAACTAAAAGGGTTCAGGGGTTCAGGGCTTTCGATTTCGGATTTGGGATTGCGGATTTCGGATTGTCTGTTAATCACCACGCAACCCGTAACCCGCAACGCGCAACCCGTAACCTGTCGTAAATGCCTCTGGGTTGTTTGTTGAGCTTTTAACCTTTGAACCCAGAACCTTGAACCCAGAACCCAGAACATGGAGGTAGGATGGACCAAACTCTTTTAAATATCGGTTTTGGAAGTACGGTGGTTTCAGATCGGGTCGTTGCCATTGTGTCCCCGAATTCCGCTCCGATGAAACGACTCAAAGACGATGCCCGGGAAGAAAGGCGGCTGATCGATGCAACCCATGGCCGCCGTACCCGTTCTATTCTCATTATGGACAGCAACCATGTGGTGTTATCGGCCATCCAGGCCGAAACCCTATCCCAGCGTTATGCCATGTTGAGAGAGTCGGCCTGATCGAAATGAAAAAGGGGCAACCTCAAAAGGCTCGGGCGAAGGCGACCTCCAGCGTACCCGGAAACCCGGGCCATCTTTTTATCATTTCGGCCCCATCCGGGGCCGGCAAGTCAACCCTGTGCCGCGCGATGCGGGATCATTTCCCGGATCTTTTATATTCGATTTCATACACCACGAGGTCACCGCGCAAAGGGGAGCGCAACGGCCTGGATTACCATTTTATCCTCCCAGATGATTTTGAGAAGGGAATTTCGCGCCATCAATGGGCTGAGTGGGCTGAGGTTCACGGCAACTATTACGGCACTTCTGCAGAATTTCTGGACCATGAATTATCCGCCGGGCGCGATATTTTGCTGGAGATAGATGTTCAGGGTACACGCCAAATCCTGCAACGTTATCCCGACGGTATTACCATTTTCATATTGCCGCCTTCTCTGGAGATTTTAAAGCAGCGTCTGCAGGTCCGGGGCACCGACAGCCCGGAGGTTATCGCGGTGCGCCTGGCAAATGCCGAAAAGAGATGGCGCAAAAAGACGTTTATCGCCATATCGTCATCAATGATCTGCTGCGGGATGCCATAGAGGAATTGGCCACCATTTTTGAGAAATATCGTTCGTGAAAACCGAAATAATATATGGTATCCATCCGGTGGTATGAAGCCCTGGTGGCCCATCGGCGAAACGTTTATACAATCTATTTTCAAAATGGGGGGAAAACCGGACGTCTGGCCCAACTGGCGTCATTGGCAGCCAATCGAGGTGTCCCGCTAAAAACCGTTGGGGCCGCTGAATTTAAAACCCTGGTCGGCACCGCGGACATCAGGGTGCGGCCGCCAAGGTCGATCTTTATCCCCTGGCAGCTGTCTCCGACCTGCTGAAAACGGTTCAGGCCAAGGACCAAAAAGCATTTTTTGTTAATGCTGGACACGTCCTGGATCCCCAGAATTTGGGGGCTATAATCAGAACCGCTCTTTGTGTCGGCATTGACGGTGTCATCCTCCCCAAAGACCGCAGTGCACCTCCGACGCCTGCGGTTTCCAAAGCTTCCGCCGGCGCACTCGAGCACATCCGTTTGTGCCGGGTAACCAATCTGGTGCAAACCATTAAACATTGCAAAAATGCCGGTGCCTGGGTCATTGGTCTGGACAAAGATGCCGAACAATCCATCTATGATGGTGATCTGACCGGGTCCATTGCCATAGTTCTCGGCGGCGAGCAAAAGGGGATCCGGCCACTGGTGAAAAAAAATTGTGATTTTCTGGTATCCATTCCCCAGCTGGGAGCGGTGGATTCTCTTAATGCTTCGGTGGCCGCAGCGGTTGCCATGTATGAAGCGTTTCGGCAAAGGCGAAAAGGATAGGTTCAGGGTTCTGGGTTCAGAGGTTCAAAGGTTCAGCGTTCAGCGCCGCCTCTTGCCGCGAGCGGCCAGTCTAATCGAAGAAGAAACTAATGAACATCGAACATCGAACGTCCAACATCGAACGTCGAATAAAGGAATTCTGCCTGTCGTGAGCCTTTGTGTCGAACGGTCCATTTTAAAAAAGACTGAGCGAAGCGAAACCACCCTTCGACATTCGACATTCGACATTCTGCGGTTCTGCGGTTCGCTTTTAATGTTTCATACAAGAGGTTGAAAAGTTCCCGCCGTTAAACGTTCACAAACGGTAACCCTGAACGGTGAACCTTGAACCTTTGAACCCTTTATCCTAAAACCACAAGGTCAGCAAGTGATATCCAAATTCCTGCATAAAAGTTTGCCGGATCCTCCAAGAGACGGTCTTTTCCACCTAAATGCCCGGTATGCAATAACTTTTATCGTCCGCCCAATGACGGCGGCGGTGTCTCAAGGGGATGCGATGGCGCCCCCAACACTTTGGCATTATCCCTCCGGGATCATATTGACCGGGTGATGGCATCCTATTTGTGCCCAAACTGTATCAGGGATCTGGGTGTGATTGCTTCTCCTTTGTGCACCTTTTGCGGGCCTGCCGTTTCGGAGCCGGCAGGGGCCGGATCACAGTTGCGGTGACTGCATTACGTCTCCCAAAAATTTCAGGATTGCCCGGGCACCACTGGTGTACGAGACAATTTTTACGGAGGTTATCCATTGCTTTAAATACAGGGGCAAGATTCAACTGGCCAAGCCTCTCGGTGAACTTCTCTTGACCTCCTTTATGTTTTTTTGGGATAAAGACAGCATTGATGTTATCGTGCCGGTGCCGCTTCATATTAAAAGGCTGCGGAGTCGGGGATTCAATCAGGCCTATCTTTTGATCCGCAACTGGCCGGCCATGGCGGCAAGTCGTTCTTGCGATCCGGCCCGGTTTCGGATTGAACGCGATGTTCTGATTAGAGATGTACCCACCTTACCGCAAACGGCTTTTGGCCGCTCCCAACGGGCGGTCAATATAAAAAATGCCTTTGATCTCAAGAGTGAGGAAAAGATAGTAGATAAAAGAATTCTGTTAGTCGATGATGTGTATACCACCGGTGCAACCGCAAATGAATGTGCCCGCTGCTGTTAAAGCGCGGTGCGCAGCAGGTTGATGTGTTGACATTGGCCCGGGCGGTGTGATCCGGCACGTAGGGGAGTCTTGTCGATAATTTAAAATAGTATTTGGCACTTATCCGGAAAAGTTCAAGTTACCAATACAGCTTGCTCTTTCCAGATAACCGGATAATATTCCTAGACTTCTAAATTTGGCAGAGGATGGAATAATGGATACAGCGAAAAAAATCCTGACACTTGAAGACCTTGTGACCCGGCTGGGCCAGGTCCGCAAATCCGGCCAAAAGATTGTATTTACCAACGGTTGTTTTGATATTATGCATGTTGGCCACGTCAGATATCTTGCGGATGCCAGATCTGAAGGAGACCTGCTGGTTGTCGGTTTGAACAGCGATGCCTCCGTGAGAATAATAAAAGGAGATAAACGGCCGATTGTCCGTCAGGATCACCGGGCGGAAGTTCTGGCAAGTCTTGGCTGTGTGGATTTTATTGTTATTTTTGATGAACCGGATCCGCTAAAACTGATTCAGACCCTGAAGCCGGATGTGCTGGTCAAAGGAGAGGATTGGACCGAAGATGCGATTGTGGGGGCGGAGTCTGTCAAGTCCCTAGGTGGAAAAATTGTGCGGATATCCTTTGTAGAGGAATCGTCCACCACCGCTATTATTGAAAAAATTCTACAGCGCTACCGGGGAGACTGATGGGATGATTACGACAACCCGCAACGGCGCATCTTTTTACCAGTTTGAGA
>PVMK01124837.1_pt1 | contig 20964 bp, 15 predicted proteins | sample 1853481 | NCBI WGS metagenome assembly PVMK01 (sample SAMN08533507, study PRJNA380276) | Marine sediment metagenome, whole genome shotgun sequencing project.
CCGAATCGCCGTCGACATTGCCCAGCGCCGCCGCGACACCCCCCTGAGCCGCGCCGGAGTGGCTGCGGCTTGGGTAGACCTTCGTGATGACCGCCACGTCCAGGTGGCCCACCAATTCCATTGCGGCCCGCAATCCTGCGAGACCCGATCCTACGATTACGACGTCGTGTGAATACATGGCTCCCTGCCTGGCAAGCGTCCGCCGCCATGCCTTGCAACTCCCGTTCCGCATCGGGGGTGCCGGGCGGATTGTCGGGGTACCGGCTCCAAGGCCGGGGGAATCGCGCTGAAGCTCCGTGTTTGTTGGCGAAAATCGGTGTCGAGTGCCGAGTTATACGCGATTGGCGGGATCGGACGCGTTCGCGGCCCCAGCGATCCTCGCACTCGATTGGGGCAATTCGCCCCGTTTTTGGGGGCAGACTGGAACGACTCCAGGCGAAGCCAGGAGTTCACCTATCCTGACCGTGAAGGGGAGCCTGATGAAAGTCATCGTCGATCTATGTGTTGTGCCCATGGGTGTGGGGGTCTCTGTTTCGGAGTACGTGGCGGCCTGCGAACGGGTACTGAAGCAGGCCGGCCTCGAGACCCGCTTGCACGGCTGCGGAACCAACGTCGAAGGCGAGTGGGACGAGGTATTCGGCGCCATCAAGCGTTGCCACGAGGTGGTGCACGAGATGGGTGCGCCGCGCATCACCACCACGATCAGTCTGGGGACGCGCACGGATCGCAGCCAGAGCATTGATGATAAGGTGCGCAGCGTGGAAGAAAAACTGGGCGGGGGTGACACCAAAACGTAGGCGAACTGGAGTGTCAATCATGAGAGCAGCAGTCTTGCATGAAGTGGGTAAACCGCTCGTTGTCGAAGACGTGCAGTTGGATGATCCGGGTCCGCGCGAGGTGCTGGTGCGCACCGTCGCAGCTGGGGTCTGCCACAGTGATTATCACTACATGAACGGGAGCTGGGCGGGCGATCTGCCGGTCGCGTTGGGTCACGAGGCGAGTGGAATCGTGGAAAAAGTCGGGCGGGATGTGACCTACCTCGCACCCGGAGACCACGTCATCAGTTGTCTGTCGGTCTTTTGCGGGATTTGTCGCAATTGCCTGGCCGGTAAACCGTACACCTGCGACGACACCGATTCGCTCGAACGGCAGGCGGGAGAGCAGCCGCGGCTGTCCCTGAACGGCCGGGCCGTCCGCCAAGGGTTCGGCCTTGCTGCTTTTGCAGAGCAGATGCTTTTGCACGAAAACGCCCTGGTCAAGATTCGCTCGGACATGCCGTTGGACCGCGCGGCTCTGATCGGCTGTGCGGTGACCACGGGCGTTGGCGCTGTCATCCACACGTCCGCTGTCGAACCCGGTAGCACCGTGGCCGTGATCGGTTGTGGCGGAGTGGGGCTATCGGCAATCGCCGGTGCCGCGCTGGCCGGAGCGAGCCGAATCATTGCGATCGATATCCACGACCACAAACTCGAACTCGCCAAACAGTTTGGAGCCACCGAGGGAGTCAACGCCTCGGACGCCGATCCGGTCGAGGCTGTGCTCGAAATGACGGGCGGCGGGATCGATTATTCGTTTGAAGCACTCGGCCTCAAGAAGACCTGCGAACAGGCGTTTGCAATGATTCGTCCGTCGGGAACCGCGTGTGTGATCGGTATGGTTCCCCAGGGCGAAATGCTCGAAATCGACGCGGCCGCTCTGATCGGCGATCGTCGGCTGATCGGTTCCGACATGGGTTCGAACGCGTTTCGCATCGACATCCCCAATTTCGTCGACTTCTATCTGAACGGCAAACTCAACCTCGACGCGATGATCTCGCAGCGTGTGTCGCTGGAGAGGATCAACGAAGCCTATGCGGACATGCTGGCAGGGAACGTGGCGCGCACCGTGATTACATTCGATGGGAGTGCGTAGGCGGTCCCCATTATCGTGTTCTCCAGGAGGGCCTGAATCCTGGAGCGCGTGGCCGAAGAGTGGCTGATCGGATTTCGCGCCGGCCAATCCCGCGCCATTCTCGAGCATTGCGATCGTGGCGCTCCTCTCCTGGGAGCTAGATCAGAGCGAGTCCAATTTCCGGCGAATAGCGGAATCAATAATTGAATCAATCATTTACAGGAGTTTGGGTCGGGTTTGATTTTCTCGGAATTCAATCGGTATAGACTCGATCGTGTGTAGTAAAATGGCGTGCAGCGCGGTTACCTGAAAAAAGGCATCTCGATGCCCGAAGAACTCCAGCAGGGTTTTCGACTGGGTGAGTTCGTGGTTCGCCCGATGCAGGGCACGGCAAGCGGGCCCGGCGGTGTGCACCACGTCCCGCCCTTGGCCATGGAGGTCCTGCTGTGCCTCGCGAAGGCACCCGGAACGATCGTCACGCGACAGGCGCTGCTATCTGAACTCTGGGATGATGCGAATCGATCAGACGAATCCCTGACCCGCTGTGTAAGCGAATTGCGCCATCAGCTCGGTGATCACCGCGAGCTTCCAAGCTACATCCAGACACTGCCAAAACGCGGGTACCGGCTGGTCGCGAAGGTCTCCGATCTTTCGGAGGTCGCTCCATCAGTCAACGTGAGGGATGGGCCGACTTTTCCGACGTTCGGACAGCAAGTCGCTTCGACGTCGCCCGGAAGTCTCGGCGAATTCATACAAGATCTAAAACGTCGCCGGGTATTTCGCGTCGCATTGATCTACCTGGTCTGCGCCTGGTTCGTCGTGCAGGTTTCCGAGGCCACATTTCCCGCGCTGTTGATTCCGCTCTGGGGCCAAACCCTGGTCGTCGCGGTGACGATCATCGGCTTTCCGATCGCGATGATTCTGGCCTGGGCTTTTCAGATCACACCGGACGGAATCAAATCCGATGTGTCGTTGCGCTCTCTCGGCAGCGTACCTGGCAAGCGCAAGATCGATTACATCGTCATCGCCACGTTGCTTGCGGTCGTCGGTTTTCTCGCGTTCAGGCAATCTCCAACCGAAGAAGTCAATCCGTCCGCAACCTCCGCTCAATCGGTGGAGGGTGCCACGAGCTCAATTGGCGCATTCGATGAATCCGTCGCTTCGATCGCCGTATTGCCGTTCGTGAACATGAGCGGAGACTCAAGCAACGAGTATTTCAGCGACGGCCTCTCCGAGGAGATCCTCAACTCGCTAACGCGGTTGAAGGAGCTCAAGGTCGCTGCGCGGACGTCGTCGTTTTACTTCAAGAACAAAGACGTCGATATCCCGATGATCGCTACGCACCTGGGCGTGGGCCACGTACTGGAAGGGAGCGTTCGGCGGCAGGGACAACGGGTTCGCGTCACCGCGCAGCTGATCCGAGCCGACACCGGTTTTCATGTCTGGTCCCAAAACTACGACCGTGAGATCGAGGATGTTCTCGACATCCAGAGCGATATCGCCCGCAGCGTTGCTAAGGCACTGGAAATCGTGTTATCGAGCGACTCTGTCGCACAACTCGAAAGGCAGCCGACCGCGAGCTTGGAGGCCTACGAATACTACCTGCAGGCGCGAAGCTATCTTCGCAATCCCGAAGACGAGTCGACCCTCGAGATCGCGGAGGCGCTATTCGAGAAGGCGATCGCAATCGATGTCGATTACGCGGAGGCCTATGCGGGGTTGTGCGACAGCTATTTGACCGGATACCAGCGGAGCCGTTCGACCAGGCAGTTCGAGCAGGCGGAGCGCTCCTGTCATCGAGCGCTCACGCTGGACAGCACAGCTGGGTCTGTCTACACGGCACTTGGTAATCTTTATCGACATTCCGGCCAATATCACAAAGCAGAGCAGAACTTCGAACGCGCGATCGCATTGAATGCGAGTGCGGTGGATGCCTACAACGGGCTGGCCGGGACCTACGAGCAGCAAAATCGACTGGGTGACGCGGAAAAAATCTTTCAACGAGCGATCGACATCCAGCCCCGCTTTTGGCGAGGGCACCTCTCGATGGGCACCTTCCTGTTTTCCGCTGGGCGATCGGAAGAGGCGATCGAATATTTCCATCGTGTTACGGATCTGACGCCCGATAATTCGACGGGCTTTCTCAACCTTGGATCCGCCTATTACATGATCGGCGATTTTGAGAAAGCCGCAGTCGCCTGGAAGCGCTCCGTGGAGCTGCTCCCTACGCAGTACGCATACGCCAACATCGGGTCGAGTTATTTTTTTCTTGGCCGTTTCGATGAAGCCATCGAAATGTATCAGCGGGCGATCAAACTCGCGCCGGACGACTTCGAGACATGGGGCGGCCTGGGTGACGCTTGCCGTTTTGCCGAGGGACAGACGGAGCGCGCGAGAGAGGCGTATAGCAAGGCAATTGAATTGGCGGAAGACGTTCTGCGGGTGAACCCATCCGACGCGGATGCGACCGCACTGCTCGCGCACTACTACGCCAACATCGACGAGTCGGAGCGCGCGAAAGAACTCCTCGCGAGAGCGATGAAGCTCGCTCCTCAAAGTATGTTCGTATGCTACGACGCGGCCGTCACCAACGTGAGGCTTGGCGAAACGGACAAAGCATTGACTGCGATCGAACAGGCGGTCGAACTCGGTTACCCCGTGGATCTTCTCTCCCTGGACGCCGGCCTCGTGCCGCTGATCAAGACCGACCGATTCGCAGCACTGCTCGCGAAGAGTGAAGGCGAAGGAAGCGTCCGCCAGTAGCCATAACGACAGCGAGATCTTGTCGATCGCGTGCTCGGATTATCGAGTGTTCGGCTGATTTCGTCGATTGCGACTGATGCTTCCGCCAGATGGCGATCTACAAAGGGCAGGGCAGGGACATCCTTCTTTCCTTGAAAGAAAGAATGTCCCCATTTCTTGCCATCTTCGCTTAACGCTTGACGCGAATCCGCGGGTCGATGGTGATCGCTCCAGCGATGTCGGTAACAGAATATTTGTAAATCCCTATCGCCTCCCGCTTGATCCTCCCCTTGATCCTCCCGCTGGAACTGGACTGCTTGCTCCAATCAAATGGACTGTCGGGATCGAAAACCACCGTTACATCTTCCGGCAATGTTATTTCCCACTCTACCTTTTCACCTGGAACGACCACGAGTTCGTCAGGAAAGACTACCTTCAATTTCTTGTTTTCAAAGATGATTGCCGCATTTGCATCTGTTGGGTTCTTCTTGATGGTCGGCATTGTTCGCTCCCATTGGTTATTGGCTCTGGTTGGCTGACGCTCACTTCTCGGAAAGCGATGTGGCCAATGAGTCTCTTTCGCGCAAGAGCAAAAGCTGTAGGTCGTCAGATCATCTCAAGTACTGGGATCGTTTTCTTGGAGAGAGTGCGCACTCCTGTTGCGGCCAGGCCGCGTCGATCGGATTCTCGTACTGCCTTCGCTTCAGTGTCAAGCCTTGGATCTTCTCCAGGCAGCTCGAGATTACGCCCATTCTCTCTCCACAGGCACACCGTCTGCAACAAAAATCTGCAGAGATCGCTGCATTTGGATAATCGATCGAAAGATCGGTGTGTTACAGGAGTTTACGACGAGTCGAGCCAGGAGCCATGGAGGCTCTCGACGCTTCAGGAGGCGCGGGAGCGCCTCTTCCTTCGGTCGAGCCTAAGCCAAGCCTGGCCGCGAACGGCCGCCCCTTCAATCCAGGGCGAGCCCCCAGCAGTAGAGCAGCGCCACAAATGCGATGCTTCCGAAGATCCACTGGACGAGGGTTCTCGGTGGACGCGGCAGCGCGAATCCGACGGGAATCCCCAAGGCCCCGCCCACCAGCAGTCCGAACAGGTGCGCCCAGATGTCGACGCGTTCGCCCGTGGTGCCGAGCATCGCCAGGAGTGCGAGGCCCGCGCCGACGGGTACCCACCAGGGGCGGCCCGTCGATTGCTGTCGCCGCCGCCGCGCCACGGCCAGCCCACTCAATAGACCGACCGCACCGAAGACCGCGGTCGAAGCGCCGACCGACACGTGGTGCGAGTGTTGGAAGAGCGCGTTCGCGAGGTTTCCGCCGGCACCCGAGAGCAGGATGAGCGCGCAGCCGACCCCCGCGCCCAAAGAGCCGCAGACGGCACTCAGAAAGAGGGCGCCGAAGAGCGCGTTGGCCAGTGCGTGGCCGAGATCCGCGTGAAGGCTGAGCGCGGTTACGGTGCGCCAGATTTCGCCTAGCAGGATCTTCTCGGCGTCTGCGCTGCCGCGTTCGAACCAGATCACCGCCGGGTTGCGCGGGCCTGTGAGGAAGAAGAAGAGTAGGAGTGCGGCGGAAACGGTGAGCCCTGTGACGGCATCGCCTTTCGCGGGTATTTCCGGCTCGGGCCGCGACACGCGCTCGCGGTTTTCGCGCTCGTAGGCCGCGATGACGTCCGCCGCCCGCTCCGCCTCGTGGAGTGGGACGCTCAAGATGAATCCTTCGAGCTCCCGCCGCACATTCGGCGACAGACCGTCAGAAATGAGCACGAGTGCCCACTCGTCGGCGTGCTTGCGCTGCCGAGTGGTCAAAAGCGAAATGTGTGACGATTCGCGGATACCTTCTTCTCCGTGGATTCCTCGTCCTTTCGGAGCGCGGAAACCCCTCTTGGATGATCGCCTCGATCCGACTCGATCCGGCTGACGAAATACATTTGCATCGAGATCAACGTACGGCTTGGGAACCCCCGATGCCGAAGTGTCTGCTGGTCGAGTCTAGCTGAGCGGCTATCGCCACCACCGGGCGGGGTCGCCCGTCTGGCTCGGAGGAGTTCCTAGCGGCGCAGCGTTGTGGCGACGACTGCGTCGCCCCAGAAGACGGCCAGCGGCCGTGAGACTTCGAAGGACTCGGGCAACACGATGTAGCCGAGGCGTCTGCCTTTTGACTTTCCTCTGGTATCGCCCTCGCCAATCCAGCCGAAGTCACGCGGATCGTCAACGTTCGGTGAAAAGCCCGGCCCGCCCTGTACGAAGGAGAGGGGCGCGGCTCGAAGATCGGTGCCGGCTGGTTCCAGGGAAAAGACCAGGATGGGACCAAAGCGGTAATCCCCGGCCGCCCTTTGGCGAGCGTGAAGATGCGCCTCGAAGGCGCGCGAATGTGCGATCTGCATGACGGCCGTGCCGGCACCCGCGCGTGTGTGCTCCAGAACTGCGGGAGTGCTCCGCTGGCTGAGTTTGACGAGCAACGAGAGATCGCGGCGCTCCTCCGCGGTCAGCCGGATCGAAGGTCGCGAGTAGGTGCGGCTCGGGAGGGTCGATCGGTAGCGGTCTACCGATTCGTCGCGCACAGCAGACACGGCCGGCGCTCGGTTCGTCACGCGATAGACAGGGGTTGGGGGGCGCTGGCTCTCGCGTTGAATCTTTTCCTGTTCTCGGAGAAAGTTCGCCCAGGCAATCGGCCGCGGCTTCTTTCCCGAACCGATCGGTGGGACGTCGTCGGGCGCTACTTCAATGGCACCCGCACAATTTACATCGTCCCATTTCTTCGCGAGGATGACGCTCCCGTCGCCGCACGCAGCGACGACTCCAGCGTGGGCGAGAGCCGGAGCAGCAATGAGTGCGCCTACCCCCTAAAATGAGTAGAGCACCGCGCTCGAACGCAAGCCAGATACGACACCGCAACAAAAGGAACCCCGGTCAGCTCAGCTAGTGGGGCCATTGTGAACCCTCGACGGTCTGAAAATCAAGTCGGTGTCCGCGGCCTGCTGGTCACGGGGCCGTGTCCGACTTGCCGCTTGGCTGCGCATGGTTCCAAGCCGGTCGAGCGGCGCCGAAATAATCATCCATGAGAACGGCGTGTTGAAGTCGCCGGTTGCACGTGTCGTCGCAGGGGGGGACCATCAGGTCGAGAGCGGGCAAGCTCTCCGTCGCAAAACAAAGGTGAGGCTTCGTCGTCTTCCGGTTCCAAAGAGATAGGGGATAGGGAGTGGCTTTGATGGATGCGGTCCGTCGCGTCGGTGGTCCGCGTGGGAGCGCGCCAGCTGAGCTTGCGGCCGGCCGGCCGTGGTGGCAGGCCTGGCTGCCAGTTCTCGTGCTCGCTCAGTTGGGTGCCTTGGCGTTCTTTTCCCGCTTCGGGGTCATCGACGACGCCTTCATCGCATTCCGTTACGCAGAGCACTTCGTGCAGGGGCACGGACTCGTCTTCAACCTCGGTGAGCGGGTCGAGGGCTACACCTGTTTTCTCTGGGTGATGCTGCTTTCGCTCCCGACGGCGCTCGGCCTCGATCTGGTGGTGGCGAGCAAGATTTTCGGGGCGCTATTCGCCGTGATGACGCTCGTCGTCACGGCGCGTTTCTTTCCGACCGATTCCGCATCATTGCCGCGGACTCGCTGGCTCGCGCCGGCCTTGCTGGTGGGCAACGCCGCGGTGGGAATGTGGGCCGTGCACGGGCTCGAAACGGCCCTTTTTATGCTGCTGCTCACGCTGGCACTGCGCGCAGACGGCAGGGAAGGGGGCGAGCAGCCATCACGGGCCGGCATTGCAGGGGTCTGGTATGGCCTCGCGACCCTCACTCGCCCCGAGGGCATGATTGCATTCTTCGCGAGTCTCCTGTTTCGCGGCGTCGCAGGACGCGGCTCTTTGAAGGACCGCAAGGTCTTGTCGCACGCGCTGGTGTACGGGGCCATAGTCCTGCCGCACTTCGTTTGGCGCTACTTCTACTACGGCTATCCACTGCCGAACACCTACTACGCAAAGGTGGCCTTGTCCTGGCCGCTGGTGGTTCGCGGCAGTGAGTACGTACTCGGTTTCTTCGGGGGTTTCGGAGCGCTGCTGTTCCTCGCATTGCCGCTCACCCTGTGGGTTGCCCGGCGCGACCGCAAAATCGCGCTCCTCGCATTCGTCACAGGCGCTCATCTCTGCGCCGTCGTCCTCGAGGGTGGGGACGGCTTTCCCGGCTACCGATTCCTGATCCCCATCGCTCCGGCGCTCTACCTGCTGGTTCAGGCGGGGGTGGAGGAACTCGTTCGCCTCTCGCGCCAAGCGGGGCGACGGCGCATCTTTGCGCGGATCGCCTTTTTGATTGCCGCGCTCGGCGTGCCCCTCCACGCGCATCACCTGTTCGGCTCCGCTATCGAGGAGGCGCGCGGCGCAGACAAGTTCACCCGTCGCCTGACGCTCGTTGGTCAGACGCTGCGCAGGGTTCTGCCCCCCACCACTCGGATCTCCTTGAATCCGGTTGGCGCCGTTCCGTATTACTCGCGTCTCTACACCATCGACATGCTGGGCCTGACCGACGAACACATCGCCCACACCGACGTCGCGATGCAGGCAAGTGGCTACGCGGGACACGAGAAGGGCGATGGGGATTACATCCTCGACCGCGCACCCGAGGTGATCCTGCTCGGCAACGTCCAGGTGGCCCGCAAAGGCCCCGTCAATCTGCAGCGAATCCATTGGCCGCTACTGGGAATTTCAGAGCACGAGATCGGAAGAAGTCCGCGCACCCAGCGCCTCTACACGCCCGCCCAACTGCGGCTACCCGACGGGCGCTACCTGCTGTTCCTGCGCCGTATAGGCGGGGACGTTGTTGAATAGTTGAATTGGGTGCGCACCCAATTCAACTATTCAACAACGTCCCCGTTGGCGTTTACGCGACGAGCAGTGTGCCCAGTAGGCGCACGACCTCTTCTGCAGCCGTTTCTGGGACCAAGGCGGTCGTGGCGATTCCCGAAACCACCTTCGTGATGTTGTGATCGACGGTTCCGTCCTTGCCCCAGACATCACCGGTCGTCGCGGTGATATACGTCGAAAACGTGCGATGACCCGTGCCGGGGCGTTCTCCGATGACATGCAGGATCGCCCGCGGACCATCGAGGTTTGCGAAGAGGGTCTCGCCAATCCGATACCCGGCCCGCACGCGGCCCGAAGTCATCACCAGAAGTTCCGGCGAAACGACCAGCTCCCGCTCGTCGAGGCCGCCGCGCAGCCGCCGCAAGAATGGCGTCAGGTGACCGTCTTGCATGATGGCCAGCGCATTGAGTCCGTCCGAGATCACGATCTGGACATCGACCCGCCCGGCCTGTTGTCCGCGGAGCCTGTGAAGCAATGTGTCGGAAGGCGCATCCAATCGCTCGCCCGTCGTCGGATGCAGAATGTAATCCGTCCGGTCCGCGGATTGCGTGGCGAGCTGCAGGTGGTTGGGTATTTCAGCGATGAATTCCGGTTTCAGCTCCGCCCAGATGCTGAGTTTCGCGTCGTCGTAAACGCGTCGAATCTCGCCCTGCAGGTCGGGCTGCAAATCCCAGGTTTTTTCTCCGTGCCCCTCGGCGACGAACAATCCGCGTCTTCGGACATCGGCGAGTTGCTTTCTGCCTTCGTCGAGAATCTCCGGGTCGCGCCTCGCGTCGCCTTTGCTGCGGCGGTATTGCAGGAACACCCAGAGCGGATCGCCGAAGTGATCGGTCGGTCGGCCGTCCGAGTCGATCACGCCGAGCTGCTGGAAGAACTTCCACATCGCGTCGTTGACGCGGTAGCCGAACGCTTCGCGCAATCGGACGTGATCCTGATATCCCGTCGTCAGGTATCCGAGCATCGGATCGATCTTCGTCGGCAACGCCATCAGGTAGGCCGGGTTGGCGGGCGCGATCTCGCCGAGGCACCAGTCGAGATCGTCGAGCGAAATGTCCATGTGGAGCGTCGAGCACACATCCAGGCCGATACACAATCCGTGCAGTTTTCCCATCGCGATGTCTTCCAGACAGCAACGCACGAGTTGCTCGCGCGTGCGGAAGACCTCCGGCCCGATGAACCCCGCGACATCGTTCAGGTGCACCCACGGGCCGGCCTGGTTCCCCGCCGCGCGTTGCGCTTCGACGACGCGTTCGGTCAAGGCCCGCGCAAAGCCGTACTTGCGGGATTCGTGCATGACCATGTCGAAGCCGTGACCATGGCCGTTGGTGAAGTCCGCCCCTTGCCCGGTCTCGAAGTACATCCCGTAGCGTCCAATGCGCGTGTCCGCGTATCGCTGCATCTTCTCGATGCTGATGTCGAAGGTTGCATTGGCCGCGTCGCTGCCCGCGATGCTCTGAAACCAAAGCTCAGTCGAGCCCGGCCATTGGCGTTCGACTTCGGCCTGAACGTCGATGTGCGCAAGCACGCAATGCGGCATCAGTTGCTCGATGCCGAATGTCGTCAACAAGTCCTGCAGCGTTCGCTCGATCGCGGCAACCGAAGCCGGATCGCTCGAGACGGGATTGGTGCCCAGCAGCACATCCCCCACCGCGTACGACCAGCCATCGAACACCTGCCAGCGAATGTCGTCCACGTGGTCGGTCGGCGAATTCGGTTGAATGCGCGCGCCGAGATAGCCCTTGGCACCGATCTGGCTCCCCGGCAACGGATTGAAGACTTTCTGGCCGATTTCGATGAGCTCGTCGTTGCGCATCAACTTCACGACGTTGGAAATCACGTCGCTCGACAACCCGGGCATGATCTCCTTGATTGCGCCTTCATCCGAGGCCAGCAGAAACTGTTTGAATTGGGCCAGCGTTTGCTCTGCTAGCGGGTGGGGTGCGCGTCCGTTTCGTCCTGAAGAGATGTACTCGAACAGCCCGTCCGGATGAAGCGGGTGCGCTTCGATATCGGCCAGGCGCGTATTCGCGAGCAGTGCGCGCGCGTTGCGCCGCGCCGCGTCATCCGCCGCCGCCACACCCACGATGGCATCGCCATCCTTGAAGTCGTTGGCTGTGCCGAGAATCCGCGCGTAGAGCTTCGTGTCGTGCTTGCCGCGCGTTCGCTGAATGAAGCCGAAGACATCCTCGCCCAGGCGCGCTTCGCCGATCGCGGGCATCGCTTCAGTCGCCTCGGCCGACAGGCCGCGTCGGGCGAGCATGCCAGGAGAGATCAAGACCGCACCGCCGGCGAGCCCGCGCAGAAATGATCGCCTGTTGATCATGGGTGTCTCGCTGCAGCAAAGAAACCTCCCCAACCAGTTTGGTCACCGGTCGGCAAGACGCGCTTTCCGCAACATCGGAACGACCGGTGGCGAGGTTCGTATCGCAGGTGTCTCCATGCTTAGCGTCCCACGCGAGAGGTGCCTTCAAGCCACCACCAAAGACATTGCGCCATTTGAGCTCGACCGGGCAAGGCGTCGGGGTTGCCCTCGCTGCTGGGGTTTATTCTAGCTGCGTCACAGAATAATGGCGGAAAACCTGTGCGTAGAGCGGGTGACTACTTTGTGTCATTCACCAGCTGAGTTTTGAGGCTGGGTCAATGGAGTTTATCTCGTGAGTAGGGACGCCAGAGTCAGGTGCGGTTGCCTGACAAGCGGGCCTCTGTCATCCCCAAACCCTCGCAAAGCCGATCCACGCAAAGAAGATCAGCGTAGTCAGAAGGACAGCCACCGTAAGGCCTTGATTCTTCAAGGCTCCCACCCATGCTCGACGGCTGTTCAGGATCAACAGGATCAGCGCGAGCATGGGGATGAACAGCGCGCCGGCGACGGCGTAGACCTTCTGCACTTCTCTGAAGCTGAAAAACAAGCCCAGCATTGGCACAGTTGCGATTGCCAGCTGATAGGCCCGGTAGGGAGTCGATCGAGTGTTAACGGTCGAAGCTTCGATCGCATCCACGTTTCGGCGTTTCCGGGCGAGAGCCCAAACGTCGGCGAAGAGGTACGGCACTGCCTGCCAGCAACCGAGCAGACTGCTAAATACCGCGCCCAGGGCGCCGATGAGGAACACCCACTTCCCCGCTGCCCCTAGTGGCCCCGCGAGCCGCTCCGCCAGAGCGACCAAGAGGTTGGATCCTCCGCCTTCGATTTCGATGGTGCTGCCGATGATCACCATCGCGATGCCGAAGAGTGCGGTCATCGTGTAGCCGGTACCGAGGTCGATCCGGCAGGTTCGCAGAAATTGGGCACCCGAGCGGCCTTCTTCTCGAATCCAGTAGCCGTAACACAGAATCGTCAGCGTCCCACCAACGCCGCCCATCAGCGCCACCGTCCAGGTGAGACCCCCGTCTCGCAGGTTGGGGATGGTTGGCAACACCAGACCTCGTGCCACTTCACTCGTATTCGGCCAGACCAGCGCGGCGGTCACGAGCACAGTGATGAACATGACGCAGATGCAGACGCTCATCACCCTTGCGAAAAGGCGGTAGCCCCCGGTGAGGACGAGAGCCAGGCCTACCACACTAGAGAACATGCCGAAGACCACTTTGCCCTGGCTCGCGTCTTCAAAGACCGGGATCATGGCGTGCAAAGTCACGCCACAGGCGCTCATGAGTGCCGACCCCACCAAGAAGCTCCACAACAAGAGATACGGAAGGAAGAGCCAGACCACGCCGCGACCCAGGCGGTGGACCGCACCCTCGAGCAGCGTCTCACCGGTGGCCAGTTGCCACCGTGCCAGTCCCTCGGTCATCACGAACTTGAGGAAGGCGCCGACGACGACGGCCCACAGTACCGCTGTGCCGAGCTGACTCCCGGTGAAGCTCGCCGTCGCGAGGTCGCCAGCGCCAACCCCGGTCGCGGCCACGAGAAGACCTGGGCCGATGAGCGAGAGAATGGCGGGCTTGGTTCGCGGTTCCATTTTGTTGACCCTGAGACGTTCTACTATGGCCTGATCTTTTCCGAATCTTTGTTGTAGGGGGAATAAATCCGGTGAAGATTTCGGATCAGTCCTTCCAAGTCAGGAAACAAGACCGATTCTGTGATGCCCAGGGCGTGAAGGTCTCGGAGGAAATTCCGTCGGGCGGCGGACGGGACGACGAGCTTCTGCAGGGCCGGGGCTCCTTTAGATCCGATGGTCCCGTCTAGGCTTTCGAGGGCGATCTTCTCGTGGCCATGGATCGTGAACACTCCTCTTTGGGCCACGGATCGCGGGGTTAGTTGCGGCGCCCGGATGGCGATGGGATATTTCGGTAGCCAGTCGTCGGCTTTCCGATGCAAATCCTCGTCTTCCTCGGCGGCCGGCAAGAGATATTTCTTGGTCAACGGGTGACCGGCCACGGGAACGCTGACGACTCTGGTCATCGTCGGGGTCTCCTTTCCCTCGTTCAGCGCGATCTGGTTGAGCTGGTAGGGATCGAGCGCCCACAGGATGCAGTCCACGGGTGGTTGGTTCTTTTCTCTTAGAGCGAAATAAAGGGCGATCAACGGACTCTCCGACCAATCGAGCAGCCGGCTCACGAATCCGTGATGTCTGGCGATGAAAAGCCATTCCCATTCATTCTTGGGTGGTTTATCCAAGAGCCGCACGGCCGTGAGCTTGAGATCGCGAATCAACTCCCTTTCGAATTTTGAATTTCCCCCTTTTCGGTAGATGGTTGGCAACAGAGGGAGGCCCTCTAATTGACCTCTAAACCAGATTGTTCGGTCTCTGAGTGCCGTCGAGGCCGTAGCGCTCAGGGTGTTGGTCTGGGACAGGACTCGAACGGCCTTGGCCAATTCTCCTACGGAAGTAATTTCATCGGCCACATCGACCTCCCGGCCCCTTGATGGGCGTTTTGCCATCATCGTTCGCCCAGCAATGAAAGGTGTGACCAGGTCAGAACGACGAAGTTTGAATTCGAAACTCTCATTAGGGCAGCCACTGAGTGACCCTCTGCCTGTTCGGAGCGATCTTCCAAGGGATCCTTGTAATCATCAATGATGGCCTGGTCGACTAACTTGTCTAATTCCACCTGGAGATCCTCCGGGGCCCGAACTGCCTTTTGGCCCGATTCGAAACTAGGATGAACGACGAAACGATGTCCACTCATATCTTCGCTGGTGTCTCTTGAGCTGGGATCCATGGGAGCGAGCAGCGCCACCCGGTACCCCGCATCTTCCAGTTCTGTTATCCCCAGGCTTTTACTGGTGGGAACCGAAAATACGAGGACTCCCTCAAATGCTTCCTTCGAATCAAGAGGCACCGACAGGGCAAATTTGTAGACGAAGTCAGAATCAATCAGCGACTTGAAGACGAAGGAAGACCGATGGATTTTGGCGGTTTTGTCTAGCCCGCTCAGAGCCTTGGCGCCCTTGAAGTAGTCTCTTTCTCTAACAACCTCCGCCGGCAGATGAACCGAACTGCGGGGAGATCTCGCTAGCATTTCCCCGTTGTCGTCGACAATGAACCAACTCGCGTAGGCGGATGAGGCTCCAGCTTCTTGGGATCTACGGTGCCGCTCGACCAGCCATCGTTCAAGCCATGTCCGGTCTCGTTCCTTTGTAGCCAAAATCACATCTGGATTTTCACTCATCGACACGAGGGGCGTCGCAAGATCCTCTACGTGATCCATGAAAAGGAGCGAGTGCAGTTGGGCAACGTATACAATTCTTGTTGTCGTCTCCCGGATGGCGTTCTCCCAAATCCCTGTTCGATACCTTTCTCTCGAGTAGATTCCGCCCGCGGTGATGGCCAGACCGGCCAACAGAACGAGCGCCGCGGATAGCTCCCTGTTACGAAATATCCAGAGTCTCGTCTTCTTGAAAAAGGAAGGACGGGATGCCCTGACCGGGCGCCTTGAAAGATAATTTTCCAGGTCTTTCCTGAGAACGCCGGCATTCCCGTACCGTCCGTCTGGTTCTTCGTGCATCGCCATATCGATGATGTCTTTCAGATCGCTGGGAATTTTCGGATTGAGGACCCGGACGTCCTCTGGCTGGACTGAAGGATTGGCTATGTCGTCCAGGACTTTCTCGAAGTCATTGCCGGGATACGGGATGTGACCGGTCACCAAATAGTAAAGAACCACTCCCAGTCCATAAACATCCATCGGGATGAGAGCGGGCATTTTCGATTCCGCGGGATTTGTGCCTGATTCGAAATAGATACGAGCCATTTCTGGGGAAGCAAACCGAGCCGTTCCGATGAATGGGGCGCTTAGAGAAATCTCTACGCCCGATGTCCGGTTCTGAGATTGCCTATTCCCGTCCGGATCAGATCCCTGAGCAGCAGAGTCGGAGATATCCCCCAATATTTTTGCCAAGCCAAAATCAACAACCTGCGGCTCCCCGGCTTCGTCGAGAAGTATGTTTTCGGGCTTTAGGTCTCGATGGATGATTCCCCGTCTGTGTGCAAACTGGATCGCTGCCGCAACCTTGATCATGAAGTGTGCCGCGGCATTGGGATCGTCCAAGAACTGCTTTCGGTTCTTCTCTTCCGCCAAGCTGCCGCGTTCTAGAAAGGGCATGACCCAATAAACTGTATCGCCAGACTGGCCATAGGCCCCGCCGAGAATATTGGGCTGAGTGGCCAACATGGTCAGAGCTCGGGCTCCTCTTCGGAAGCTTTCCCTCGAAACATCGTCTCCAAGAAGTTCGGGCCTGATGACCTTGATTGCCTCTAGAACGTCCACCTCCGGGTTTCGGCCAAGGTAAACAACTCCATTTCCCCCCTCAGCGATCTTTCTGACGATTTTATAGGGGCCGATGGTATCCATTAGGCCTAACGGGCTGCTGTATCCCGACTCATTGGTTGAAGCGTCCAGTGATCACACAAGTAAAGGGTGAAGAATGGTCACCGGATCAAATCATTGCCGGCAACGCAGGCGGAGGCATTTACGGGCGAGACATCTCTGAGGAGCAGTTTGATCACCCGCAGCACGCCGCAAACAAAAACCAATAACGACCACAGCTTTGTTGTGACCGTTCCTTTGCTTGCCGCCGATTAGTGTACGGGCGGCCGCAATCCGCAGTCAATCATTATCAAGGTGGGGCGATATGCCCCCCCCTCGAGCCGCTGAACGCGATTTCGAAGGCGCGAAGGACAGTGCAGAGGAGGTGCGTGGTGCGGTGGGGGGGTGCATGGGGCAGGTCGCCAAACTCGCCGAGGATTTCCTGCGCTTCGGCGCCGAGGTCGGGGGCAACGTGAGCCTCGATGATCCTGAGGGCCAATCGATTTCGCTCCCTTTGGGGGCACGGCGCTTGTCGGACACTATGGTTGAATCCGCCGCCCGATCGCGCGCCGGCTCGATCCCGAAAACGGTTCGTGCTACGCCGAGCGGCCGGTGGGTGTAAGATATGGGTTGCAGCCGGCGCGCCGGTTGGGCGGACACCACGCGACGCCGCAGCGCCGCACATGGAGGGGAGGCGTCGAGATGGAGATGGAGCTCCGGAATTTCGGTCAGGCAATCGTCCACATCGATCTGGCAAGCGGCCAGACAGAGATGCGCCCCGCACCCGCCGACTGGGTGAAGAAGTACATCGGCGCCCGCGGGCTGGGTGTCCGCTACGCGTTGGAGGCTGGCCCCGAGGTCGAAGCCCTCTCGCCCGCCAACCGGCTGTGCTTCATGAATGGGCCGCTCACGGGATCGGAGACGAGCATGAGCGGCCGCTGGGCCTGCGTGACAAAGTCGCCGCTGACCGGGACCGTCACCGATAGCCACCAGGGTGGATGGACGGGCGCGCGCCTGCGCTGGGCGGGCCTCGACGGACTCGTCTTCGAGGGGCGCGCGGATCGCCCCGTCTACGCCTTCATCGAGGACGGCCAGGTCGCGTTGCGCGACGCATCCGATATCTGGGGCAAGGGCATCCACGAGACCGTCGCGTTCTTCAACGAACGCTACGGAAAGAAGGACCTGTCGGTGTGCGCGATCGGGCAGGCCGGCGAGAAGATGGTGCGCTTCGCGGCGTGGGTGAACGAGGACGACCGCGCCTTCGGCCGCGGTGGCACAGGTGCCGTTGGCGGCAGCAAGAACCTCAAGGCGATCGTGATCCGCGCCGCGCGGGCCAAGAGCCGCGTGGGCGACCCCGAAGGCTGGAAGGCCGCGCGCCGCGCCGCCCTCGACACCATCCGCGACGAGAAGAACATCACCAGCCCGCGCAAGGGCGGCCTCTCGGTGTACGGCACGAACGTGTTGATGAACCCCGTCAGCAACATGGGGGCGCTCGGCACGCGCAACAGTCAGCTCACTTCCTTCGGCGAGAAGGCAGAGAAGATCAGCGGCGAGTACGTGAAGGAAAACATCCTGGTGGGCGACCCCACCTGCCACGCGTGCCCGGTGGCGTGCAAGAAGGAGGTGGAGATCAAGGAGGGACCCTACGCGGGCCTGCGTATGGAGAGCGTCGAGTACGAACCCGCCTGGGCGCTCGGCGCCAACTGCGACAACGCCGACATCGCCTCCGTCGCCAAGATGATCGACCAGTGCAACGATCTCGGCATGGATCCGATCGAGCTGGGAAACGCCTTCTCGATGTACATGGAAGCCACCGAGCGGGGCTTCGCGAAGGGGGCGGGGCTGGCCTGGGGCGACACCGATGCGATGGTGGCGCTGACCGAGGCGATCGCGCTGCGTAAAGGCGACGGCGATCTGCTGGCCGAAGGACCGACGTTGGCCGCGGCGCAGATGGGCCACGAAGAAATTGCCATGGCGGTCAAGGGACAGGCCCTGCCTGCCTACGATCCGCGCGGCCTAAAGGGTATGGGCCTCGGCTACGCGACGAGCAACCGCGGCGCCTGCCACCTGCGCGCGTACGTCGCAGCCGCCGAACTCGGCGTGGTGCCGATCGACGTGGACCCGCTCGAGTGGAAGGGCAAGGGTGGATTGGTCAAGACATTCCAAGACATCCACGCCTTCTCGGACAGTCTCGACCTGTGCAAGTTCAGTGCTTTCGCCGAGGGCCCGGACGAATACGCGTCCCAGTACGCCAGCGCTATGGGTGAGGAGTTCAGCGCCGCCGATGTGAGCACTGCGGGCGAGCGCATCTACAACCTCGAGCGCTACTACAACAACCTGGCCGGCTTCCGCGAGGGCTCGGACACACTGCCCGCCCGCTTCGTCGAGGAACCGTCGACACTCGGAGGCTCCAAGGGCCACGTCTCGGAGCTCGCCCCCATGCTCGACGAATACTACGCCGCCCGCGGCTGGGAGGACGGCGTCGTGCCGGAGGCCAAGTTGCGCGAACTCGGGATTCTCTGAACCGCGATGCGGGTGAGCTTCTTCGCATCGCTGCGGGAGATCGTCGAGGGGCGGGACATCGATGTGTCCCTGCCCGAGGGTGCCACGGTGCGCGACCTGGCCGAGGAGCTGGCGCGGCGCTGGCCCCAGTTGCGCGAGCACCTCTTCACCGATGAGGGTGCGCTCTCTCGACGGGCGGCCATTTACGTGGATGGGCGCAATGTGCGTTGGCTGCCCGACGCGGAGGCTACGCGGCTTTCAGAGGGTGAATGCGTTGCGGTGATCCCGCCGGCAGCGGGTGGCTAAGTCTAGGAGGCTCGCCGCGACAGTGTTGGTCGGTAGGGTTTAGAGCGATTCAGGCGTCGTCGTCTTCTATCTCGCGCTTCACTCTCTCTGCAAGGAAGTGAACCGCCCCGGCATTGCCGGAGATTCGGTTTGTTGAGAGGATAGGGTCATGACACGCAGAACCCGATTTTATGGAGAAGCCCGCGAGGTGGCGGGCTGATGTCGAGACGGAGGACCAAGGGGCGATCCCAAGGCGGGCGCGAGTGGGTTGGCGGCTACCTGTCGGCGCCCTTCTTCGTCACGGATCGAGACGAGCCCTACCGACCCGGGCTCGTGGTCTGGATGGACGTGCGCGACGATCTCGTGGTGGGCCATGAGGTGGTGGGCCCCGAGAACACGGATGGTGCCGTCGGGGATGCGCTGGTGGCGGCCATGGAGCGCCCGCTCGCGGGTCCGCCGCGTCGGCCGGACCGGATCCGGGTAGCCGATGCCTCCCTCGTAGACGAGGTTCGCACGGCGCTGGGGGACGACACCCCGGTGACGATCGCCCCGACACCCGAGCTGGACGCGCTTCTCCAGGTGATGCTCGAGTCGGCGTCGCAAGAGGGCGAGGGCAACTACGATGAGAGCTATTTCGAGGAGGGTCGCATCCCAGCCGTGGCCGTGGTCGAACTCTTCCGGTCGGCCGAACTCCTCTACCGCATCGCGCCGTGGAAGGTCGCGACCGACGATCAGGTGCTGCGGATGGACATCCCCGCGCTAGGAGTTTCGGGAAGCCTGCGTCTCGATCATCGGGAAACCTCGGCAAGAGTCTGGGCCTGCTGATCTTCCCCTCGCTCGGCGGCTTTGGTGCCTTCGGTCGAGCGGCCGACGGCTCGTGCCGGGAAGCGGCTCCATCGACCTCGGCACCGACTGGCTCGCCCTCGAGCTTCGAACGCGGCGCGGATCTTCCGGTGGCGATGCGGCGCGAAGTGGCGCAACACGCCTGGCCTGTGGCCGACGCGAACGCCTATCCGCGCGTCGAGCGCCGCGAGCGCGACGGCGCTTCCCGACCGCTCGTGGAGCAAGATGTGAAGATCGCCTCGGCGTGTGCCAGCGCACTCACGGCCTTCTTCGCAAAACACCGGGGAGTGTTCGAGGAGGGCGAGTTCGAGCCGATCTGCGAGTCCTACTTCGACCAGCACGACCTCGAGGTGCGCTTCACACTGCCCTACGAGGCCTTCGCGCGGTTCGATCTGGATGACGCCCCGCAGCGGCCGCCGAGCACAGGACCCAAGGTCGGCCGCAACGACCCCTGCCCGTGCGGGAGCGGCCGGAAGTACAAGAAGTGTCATCTCGCAGCAGATGAGGCCGAACGCGCGTCCGAGAGCGGGACAGCCGGGGATCACGATCTCGATGAGGCGCTGATTGGCGACCTTTGCGCGTACGCGATAGCTCGCTTTGGCTCCGATTGGCAGTGCTTCGCGAAGGACTTCTTCGATCCCGCGGATGCCGCGCCGCTCGCGCTCCCGTGGTCGGTGTACCACTACTGCGTCCAGGGGCAGAGCGTGCTCGAGTGGTACCTCGTGGAGCACGGCCGACAGCTGCCCCCAAGCGAGCGCGGCTGGCTCGCAGCCCAGCATGCCGCATGGCTGTCGGTGTGGGAGGTGATCGGCGTCGAGGTCGGCAAGACCGTGACGCTCCGGGATCTGCTCTCATACGAAGAGCGCTGCGTGCGTGAGGCGAGCGCCTCCCAGACCCTCGTGGTGCGCGACGCGCTGCTCGCGCGCGTCGTTGACCACGGCGGCGTCTCGCTCCTGTGTGGCGTGCATCCGCAGCCGCTCTCGCCGATGGACGCGGCCGAGGTCGTGCGCCGCGCGCGCGGACGGCTGCGGCGCAAGCGCGCCGTGCCGGTGGAGCGACTTCGAGACGAGCCCTTCGGTCGCTACCTGATCCGGCGCTGGGAGGA